>Ga0214544_1006125_pt1 | contig 22550 bp, 28 predicted proteins | sample CNSS3metaG_FD_160074 | JGI IMG/M metagenome (GOLD analysis project Ga0214544, IMG submission 160074) | Root nodule microbial communities from cowpea collected in UCLA plant growth center, Los Angeles, California, USA - CNSS3 | ecosystem: Host-associated > Plants > Roots > Nodule | place: USA...
AAATAAAATCAAGGAACTGACATAGAATAGTACAATAAAGGACACCACATAGTTTAAGACAACTAATAGAAGATAAATATGGAATACGAATTAGGCTTTTTTAAGAGAACACGCTTTTAACTTTCTTACTTTCCTTGCTTCTTTTCAGCTTTCCTTTTAATCCTTGTTTCCTATGTAAGAAAGGCATTGAAGCTGACTTGGGGCTCTATTCGATCGAGCTTGCCTAAGTACCTTCCTAGCTTGGATCAAGTCATTCATAGTTCGCAAAGGATTCAATCCAGCCACGGGTTTCCCTACGGCTACCTTGTTGCGAAAGGAGGGTAAGCTGCGTGGATATTCCCAATCCCAGCTGTGAATCCTTCGGTGTAATTCCTTAGCCCAGTGGGACTTTGTACCGTTGCGAAGTAAATGCTGCTCTATATGGAGTAATTCCTCTAGGGTCATGGGCCTTTTCTTAGTTTTCCCCTTCCCACCGGGGAATAGTGAAGCTTTTATAAGGGGATTTAGTGGATCCCTTGGGGTAAAGCTCCCGCATCCTTTATATGATTGAAGTTTTAATAATTGGAATTTTGGTTGCTGGCACATGCGACATCACCTCTGAAGCCCCCGGCTCTTGTTTAACCGTTGTGCCCTCCTTAGAGAAGAATGCGTTGAGTCACTCTTAATTAGAGTGAGTCAAAGATTGAGGCGAGTCGATGGGTGCAGGACCGGGGATTGGTTCCCATGGACCAGCGGTTGGGGGTTGCGGCTGGTTAACCTCACCTTCCGACTGTATCGGGGCCGAGGAAGGTTGGAGCAGATTAAGCTATCGGTAAATCCAGGAGCCGCTCTAGGTGGATGACTGCGAATTGCTAGATGAGCTAGCTTCAGTCCCCGATGGGGAAATCGCCAGCCATGCCTCATCGGCACAAAAGGACTCTTATTTTATTCTTCAATAGAAGTAGGATTCTATTCTTCCTTTTTTCTTTTGAAATGTCCTTGTTAAAGAGGATAAATCCCACATAGCCTAAAAGATGGAATATTTATTTTCTCAATATTCCATCCCAATCAATTTTGTTCGAAATTTGCATGGAGGACCTGATCCCAATAAAAAGGGTTCAGCAAAAATAGAAAACGAAGGTACTATATATAATCAATATTACGTCTCAAATAAAAAATTAAAAAAAAAAACAAAAAGACACCCCAGGGCGCTTCGTAGTTTGCCCACAGTTTTAATGAGAGCAAGTAAGCTTTTGATAAAAAAAGGATTTATCATTAAGATGACAGTAGTGGACGGATTCATAAGAAAAATGAAAGTGGCACAACTATAGAGTACAAACCTTGAAAGAAAGGTGGTTTCCTTCCTTTTTAAAGTTTGTAACCCGGGGTTTTTAGTTGTCCAAAAAGAATAGATATTAACAACTATTAGTTGGAATGTAAAAGTTTGAAGCCATAGCAAGACCAAAAAATAATGAAAATTGATAGAATTCAAAGTCATGGAAAGAAAGACTAATTTACTTATAAAAATCTTTAGTTTTACTTTATTAAAAATGCAAGTGAGTGATTCATTCGTAAGGAGACTAGCTAAATACAAAATCATTCCGATTAAACTTTGGATAGTCACGTATAGCATGGTACATCGAAAAAGACCTCTATATCCGCTATTACTGCTCCTATTAGAATATTTAGGAAAAGATAGGAAAAAGATGTTATTAGAAGTTCTAAGCTTGTCTCGTGGACAAAAAAACAGAGATAAATGAGCAAGGAACTGGACGCTAACATAAAAATTGTTAGGTGAAATTCTGTTTCTCTCAAATCCAAATCACTTTGAAAATATAGAAAAACGAGAAAGAAAAGTAAGTAAAAGAAGAGTTATTTTTTATTGGTAGAACATGACTCATTCTTTTGACAATCAACGTGGCACAGTTGATGGAAAAAGAATTGAAGTAGATAGAGAAAGATCAGCAGCACCACCAAATGAAAGGTCCATAACATAATTTATTCGCAAATCATTGGCAATGTAAAAAGGATTACAACAAAGCCAATCCTTAGTGGAAAAACGCCGCGGTATTTTACGAACATGAATTCCAATATCAAAACAAAGAAAAAAATCCAAACAAAATAGGATTCCTTGTCTAGAATCATCATAATAAAGAAATAGCTAAGAAAAAAATGCATGAAAGCGGCTTAAATCATTATTAGCAAAAAAGCAAAAATGGATGGTCGAAGATTAACTTATCATTAGTAGTAATTTGACTTTGAAAATGCAATCGAGGTGACCATCTAGCATTAGAAAACCACAAAATAGAATCCCATAACAGAATAGGACACAAAGAACATTCAGACAGAATGACTTTATAGATTCTGTTTGAATGTTTCGAACACAACTTAAAAGTATACTTTCAAGTTTAGCAGAATCAACCATAAGATAGCGCTTCATAACGCATCATTTTTCCTCCTCTTCCTGTTCTATTGATCAAAAGAAATCCAGCACTACTGTAAGATAGCGCCGGTTTACCAACCAAGTCTCTCTTTCAGTTTTTTGAAAGGGAGCAGAGAGACGATAAAAGAAGGAACCAAATGAACCCAGATGTACTAAAAAATGCGAAAGAGGGATTGAAAAAAGTGGAAAAAATCGAAACTCCTCAACTCACACGCACACTTGCTCAAAGATATAAGGATTTGGAGGCTAGGCTTGATGAAATGAATAGGAGTGGTGAGGGTTCTGGTAGTGATCTGCAGAAGTCTGAAGCACCAGTTCCTTCGAGCGAGGGCCAAAAGCCACCAGTAGGGGAAGGCCCTAAACCCTCCATCGAGTCAAGTGATTTGCTATCGGAAATATTGCCACCGCGTATCTCATGCTTCTTGTTTCTCCGAATCGGTTCCTAGTGTCAGTCAATCAACGCCATCAAGAGAGGGAAGAGCCTTTACTTTCGCTTAGGCCAGTCTCATCATTCATGCAATTCCCCTGTCCATCGATCACGCGAGCATCCAGTCAGCACGCACATAGCGAATGAAAAAAGCGTTCATCCTGGATTATATTACTCAATCAAAATGTCTATAAATTGATACCTATTCATTCGGTCAAAGTCTCCATGGTGTTTTCATGCCCCTCTACTGAGAGGTGCACCATGTTGATAGGAATCGGGAAAAACCTTCTTGTACACGTCCTCGAGGGCAGCATTCATGGCAATCAGAACGTCTTTCTCCTGAGGGCATGGTATGGCTTTGTTCTTGGTGTTGTTTAATAGAATAGATGTCGAGTGCCGCTTTTCCCCGTCCGAGAATCTCCATCTGCTCTAACTGGGCGAGCTAGAATCCTTATGTCAGGTTGGTTGTTAAAAAAAAAGACATTTCTTTTCTCTCTACCCTTTGCATCTTCATCTTTTCGAAAGCCTAGACCCATTCTTCTGGATCTTTATTAGTCCTAGGTGCAAAGCCTCTTCAATAAATAAAGACCTCTTTCTCCTCCATTTCTCATTTAGTTGATTGAAAGAGGATAAGTGTTATCCATTGAGTAAAGGGAGGGTTTCCTACACTACAGTGATTCGGGCGGTTAGTGGCCCCTTCGAGAGTTGAAGGTCCTTGTCACTGCATGAGTGGTAGCTCACGCTCAAAACTCCTCCAACACGAGTCCTAGTCGTTGCGCTGCGGTCCGTTTCCTGGCTTCGGTTGCGCGATTTTTTGCACTTCTTCAATTATTGGTTTCATCCCCGACCCTAATGAATCGAGTATGTATGAAGGGGTCAGTCAAGCGGTTCGGGTTCTCGGTCGGTTCCGGTTCGCCTGCCCCCCCTCATAGTCCATTAGTGGGTATGGTGGTCAACTTAGAGGGCGCCCGCCTCCTCCCTCTTCAGACGTGTCTTTGACAACTTGGCGGTTCTTTGGCGCTCTAATCCTTGATGATTTAGAAATTGAGAGACAGTTGCGACAAGTAAGAAAGTGGGCCACCCGGGAATTGGAATATAAAAATAGTTCCTTTTGGCTAATATAATAATAATGGATGAAATAACAAAACACTAACCGGGCAAACCCTTAATCACTTCTACTGGACTATGCATAGGACTACCTGCGGAGCGATGAAAAGAAAGAATGTATTCCTATTGATTCTAAGGGAGAACGAAGGACGGAGTGGAGGATGGAGGCATATCGGTTGGAATGCGGGCTAGCCGGCCGGGAGGTTTGATTCCTCCCCGATTCCTATTTACTCGATCCATTGTTCCCTTATTCGTGCTTAAGGTTCATAGTCCTTTAGCTCTTATTACGGTGGTTGACAATGGCTTATGAAAGTGGTACCCCTTTCTTTACTTTAAACAGTGGTTTACACAGGTTGAATGATACAAGCAGGAAGCAAACAACAAGAAGAACCAGAGCGGGTGTAGATGCTCGGGAAGGAATGGGAGCTGAAGCAACAGGAATTGGTCAACGAGTAGGAAGACTTGGAAAAAAGTGGCTAACACTAATATGCCTATCAACTACTATGGTGGTCATCATCGCTATGGCATGCACTGTGGCATGTTCTTTGGTGGCTAGCCTATGCTGCTGGCCAACTACAGATCGATAGTGAGATTATGATGCTATGAAGTTACGGATGCTCGTAATAGAGATTCTGATCTTCGTTATCAAGAGTAAGATCCAAAATTTACTTCAAGTGGGGATCCTAGTGCTAGTGGTGATCGAGGTTCTGTCTTTCGTGATCGTTAGGAAGAGCCGGATGCTAGTGATCTATATTTTTATGTTTGGGATCGAAAGATTCTGATGTTCGTAAGCGAGACCCAGATCCTCCAATAGCACCAGCAACAGCAAACCCCACCAAATTAAAACATATTAAATATAGTATATGAAAGTGAAGCAAGTTGTCTCCCAACGATCAATATTTTCATTCAAAGCGAAATTTCCAAATGAACACAACAATAAAACACAGGGGGGGGGGTTTGGCAGATTCACACAACTTTGCTAAATTCTAATAAAAACACCAAAATTGAATTAAACACAAAATTCAAAATGTACTGGTTCCTTGATTCCACTGAAAATCTACCAATCACAGGTAACTAAATCAATTCTCTTATCCAATTTACTCTCATGAAATTCGAATTAATCAACTATGCGAAAATTAACACAGCTTCATTACGCCATTAAGCATAGCACACATCCTTCTTCCAATTTCACACACACACACACACACACAGATTAAGCAACTGTGGCCAAAACCGAACTCACTAAGCATGACAAGGATTCTGAAATTGTGGAAAACATAAACTCATGATTAAGCATCACAAATTCCATTTCATTCAAAGCTACAAAATTGAATAGGATGAAGAGAAATTAGGAATTGGAGTGCACTGCAAAACATCAACCTCATGGTTTCAAATCAGTTTCTTCAAGGAACCAATACGAAAAACTTAGCTAGACATGGAAAATGAACAATCAAACACTTCAAAACTGCAATAACAAAACAGAACCAAGAACCCTAATTTATGAAATCTGAAAAGCGCAATTCAAGAGCAAAAATAGAGATTTCAAAGCTTAAATGGAATGCAAAACGGTGTTGTCATATATAAATGCGAAAACCCCATGAATGGGTATTGTTCCAAGTCAATAAAACCCACAAAACGAACTGCCCAAGCAAGAAAACAAATTCCAAACGTAAAACCCTCAATGGGTGCTGTCAAATATGCATAAAAACGGTAAAAATGAGCCAAAAACGTGAAAAACCGCAAGGGGGACGTCCATGGAAGCTTGGAGAACGAAAATGGAGGTTTTGAAGAGAGGTTGAAGATGATGGAGCGGCTGGCCTCCTCTCATGCAGACCTAATTCGTGGTCATATCACCCATGCCACTCATAATTACAAAACTGCCACTCTGCCACTCAGATTTACAAAAATGCCACTCTGGGCCTCAAATGTTGACCCATTGACTTTGCTGACGTGGAAATGACATGGAAATGATGTGGCAATGATGTGGAAAGTCTCTTCAACTAAATATTAATGTCCAAGCTCCAAAATTGCTTCACCCAAATACCTAAAAATAATTAGAAACAAAAATTAGGCCAAATAATGTGAAATTAGTCCAAATTCAGAATAGTGGCCCAATAAAGCCCAACAGATGAAAAACACTCTAATGATGAACAATTAAGCACTAATCAACTGTCTAATGGGTACACAAAGGCTAGTGGAATGGAAGAAAATAATGACTCATCAGCGGCCCAAATTTCCCTTTTATTGGACGAGTGCACCTGCGCGTAGGGACGCGTTGGTTAAGGAGGCTTTGGATGTGGATAGCCGAAGGGTGGTGGAGGTGTTGGAGATGTTGCCGGTTAAGGTGCCGGGGAAGTGGGTTGTTTGCTGTTATTTGACGGATAATCCTGGTCATGACTTATGCGGTATGTTCTGATATTGTTGTTGGTTCTGTGTTGGACTAATCTGAAAAATTTGGTTTTGTGCAGGTGTGATGGCTAACCACGCGAAAAAGATTGGTGGTGAAGTGGACCTATTTGCCAAGATTAGAGATAAGATGGCGAATGCCGCGAAGGGGGAGGGACAGTCGCAGGCTCCGAATCTCGTGGGTCCAGTTGTGGATACTTACCGACCTCCTGTTGCTAAAAGGCCGGCTCCTTCGAAGATGAAGGGTGTCGGGCGGGACCGCAAGAGGTTGAGGGCCCTTGCGAAGACTGGGGTGTTGGGTCGAGTGGGTCGAGCAATCCTGGCCTTGGTGGCTTTGAGAAAGCGAAAATTCAAATGAGGAAGGGCTTGGAGATCAAGTTGAGTGATGAGGAGGTGGCGATTGTGGAGGCTGCTGATCCAGGGTTGACTATGCGGGCCATGAGTGAGTATCTGGCTCGCGGTATGGTGTTGAGTCGACGGGTTGCTACGTTGCTACAGGAGGAGTTGGCCACGGGTGATAAGAAAAAATTGGCCGAGGAGGTTGCTGCGTTGAAGGTCCAGAGGGATCGCGAACAAGTGGCTTGGGCGGATGAGAAGATGAAGTTGGAGGCTGAGGTGAAGAAATTGAAGGAGAGTGTTGTGGGTTTAGAGAAAAAATTGAAGGCTAAGTAGGTGGAGTTGGATGGGGTTAATGCCGCCAAAGATGCTGCTACTGAGGAAGCCGCTAGTGAGGTTTTTGGTCTTCAGCAGGCCGTGTATAATGAGCATGTTAATGGTTTTCAGAAGGCTTTGAGACAAGCTGAGTTCCTGTACCAGGAAGTGTCTGTGACAGATTGCCGCTTTAATGTAAATCTGGATGTGTTTGACGATCGCATGTTGGATGTTGCAGAGATTAGCCGACTCAAGGCTGAGAAGGAGGCGGCTACAATGGCAAATGAAGATACCATGGTGACGACTCCAGCAACCACGGTTGATGGGGTGGTGGGGGAGGTGGAGGTTGCCGACGAGGAAGCCGAGGGGGCAGAAGAGGCCGTGGCTGGTGAGGAGGTGGATGACGCTAAAGAGTAATACTAGTGTAGATATTGGGGGCGAGGACGCCGAAACTTTTTTTTGTTTGTTTTTTGTTCGTTTATAGGGACAAGATTATGGTTTAGTTTTGTCGGCATGTTGCCGGTTTGTTTTTAGGGCGAATGTGCCTGAATGGATTTGTAGGGACCGGAATGTTACCATTGTAATGGATGTATATCTTTCCAAATTTATGGAAATGAAAGTGTTTTCCTTTTTGTTATTTTGATTTGTTTTAGCTGATGTTTTTTGTTTTCGAACCTGATTGTGTTAGTTAGGTATGGGGAATTTAATTTCAAAGTGTGTTGGTGCGTGCTTTCTGATTTATCGACGTTTGTTTACTAGATCACTCGGCACTTGAGTTAGCGGTTGGCGGTGTTTGCGGTTTTCGGCCAGCGACATTTGGATTAGCGGCTGGGATTGTCTACCTTTTGTTCGGTTAGCGGCACAGAACTTGGAGCAGTGGCTAGGAATATTTGTTTAGTTCGACTAGCGGCACTTAGAGTAATGGCTAGGAATTAGTTCGTTCGACCAGCGACACTTAGAGTAGTGGCTGGGAATTAGTTCGTTCGACCAGCGACACTTAGAGTAGTGGCTGGGAATTAGTTCGTTCGACCAGCGGCACTTAGAGCAGTGGTTGTGAATTAGTTCGTTCGACCAACGGCACTTAGAGCAGTGGCTGGGAGTTAGTTCGTTCGACCAGCGGCACTTAGAGCAGTGGCTAGGAATTAGTTCGTTCGACCAGCGGCACTTATAGCAGTGGCTGGGAGTTAGCGTAAATAAGATATGCATAAACTTGTATTTTATTGATGGGTTGATGCCTCATTAAAACCTTCCTGGCCAAAACCCTCCTTAGGGAAAAAATGTCAGGGTAGGAAAGAGTACATCAGATTACAAGTGTGGTTCAACTAAAATAGAATTTGAGGTGGGAGATGTTCCAAGTGTTGGGAAGCGGCTCTCCGGATAGTTTTTCCAGGCGATAGGCTCCATTGCCGACTTCTTTAAGTACTCGGAAGGGTCCCTCCCAGTTGGGTGAGAACTTGCCGTCGTGCTTGCAGGCTTTGCTAGCCATTCTCCAGACGAGGTCCCCTTTGTGAAAAGAACGCGGTTTTAGTTTGGAGTTGTATCTTCTTGCTGCTCTCAATTTGGTCGCTAAGTCCCTGATTCGTGCCTTTTCTCTTGTTTCGTAAAGAAGGTCGAGGTGTGTAGCCATGCAGTCAGCGTTTAATTGTGTGTCGTGGTGTTGTTGCCGCACTGAGGGTTCCCCGACTTCTACCGGGATGACGACATCAGTTCCGTATACTAGAGTATATAGTGCTTCGTGGGTCGAAGATTGGGGGGTGCACCTATATGTCCATAGTACTTCGAGTAATTCATCTGGTCATTTGCCTTTGGCTCCATCTAAGCGTTTCTTTAATTGCCCAAGGATGATCTTGTTGGCGGCCTCAGCTTGGCCGTTGGTTTGGGGGTGTTCGACGGAGCTTGTTATGTGGGTGATCTTCAGATTGTGGTAAAAGTCTGCGAGGCCCTTGTCTATGAACTGGCGACCATTGTCGGTTATGATTGTGTGGGGGATTCCGTAGCGGCAGATGATGTTTTTCCAAATGAAGCGATGGACTTGGCTGGCCGTGATGATGGCTAATGGTTCTGCTTCAATCCACTTGGAGAAGTAGTCGACCGCGACAAGAAGGAACTTGACCTGGCCTTTCCCTGGTGCAAAGGGGCCGATTATGTCCATTCCCCATTTTGAGAACGGCCATGGTGAAGAGACGTGGTGGAGCTCTTCTTGGTGCATGTGTGTTATCGGCTCGTGTTTTTGGCATTGAACGCACTTTTTGACATATGTGGTGCAATCTTTTTCCATTGTAGGCCAGTAATAACCGGCACGTAATATCCTGGCGGCCATGGTTTTGGGTCTTGAGTGGTAGTCGCAGATGCCTTGGTGTATTTCTTGTATGACATAGTCGGCTTTTTCTCGGGTTATGTATTTGAGCAAGGGCTTGCTGAAGCCTCTTCTAAATAGTTTACCCCCAATTAGGGTGTATCGTGCCGCTTTCCGAATCCATCCTTTTTCCTCGTTTGCCGGGGTGACTCCTTCTTCTAAGTATTTGATGAAAGGTTCCATCCAGGTGCCGGTGGTGGTGATGTTTAAGCATTGGTTTTGTTGCTCAATGGAGGGTGTGGCTAGGGTGTGTTGGAGGAGTGACTTGTATCGGCCTTTCTTTTTGGTACTAGCGAGCTTCGAGAGAATGTCTGCTCGGGTGTTGTCGCTTCGTGGGACGTGTTGAATCTGAAAAGTGTCGAAGTGTTCGGTTAGGGACATTACCATGTGGTAGTATTGCGCGAGGGTGGGATCCTTGATCTGGTATTCACCATTGAGATGTCCTACGGTGAGCTTTGAGTCTTTCTTGCATAGGAGTTTACGCACGCCGACGTCTCGCGCTAAGTTGAGGCCGGCTATAATGGCCTCGTACTCAGCTTGATTGTTGGATGTTTTGAAGGTGAAACACAGAAATTGTTCTATAAGGACATTGTCGGGTCCTTCTAGTACTACTCCGGCGCCGGCACCCAGCGGGTTTGAGGAGCCGTCCACGTGCATGGTCCACCAGGTGTCATGGGGGGCTTGCTCTTGAAGGTCGTTGGGAAAGTCTGCTAGGCACTGCGCTCGGATGGGTCCGTGCGGCTCGTATTGAATAGTAAATTCTGACAATTCGATGGCCTAGGAGGATAACCAACCTGCTAAATCTGGTTTTTGCAGGATTTTTTGCATGGGATGGTCCGTTCTGATGATGATCATGTGTGACTGGAAGTATGGTCGCAGACGACGTGCTGCTGTTATGATTGCGAGGGCTACCTTTTCCACCATTTGGTATCGTGTTTCTAGGTCTTGGAGGATGCGGCTTGTAAAGTATATTGGTTGTTGGGTGTTGTCTCTTTCTTGAACGAGTGCGGAGCTGACGGCGTTCGTTGATGCGGCTATGTACACTATAAGGGGGAGGGAAAGGTTTGGTTTGGCTAGGACCAGGGTGGTGAGGAGTTGCTTCAAGGTGTTGAAGTTTTGTTCGCAGGTGTCGTCCCATGTGAACTTAGTCGACTTTTTTAGGAGTTGGATCATTGGTTTGGTTTTGTCCGCCAACTTCGGGAGGAAGCGCGAGATGGCGGTTAGTCTGCCCACTAGTCGCTGTACCTCTTTGATGTTCGCGGGGCTTCTCATGTCGATGATGGTTTGACATTTTTCGGGGTTGGCCTCGATCCCTCGCTGTGTGAGCATGAAGTCCAGAAATTTCCCGCCGTCTACTCCAAATGTACATTTTTCAGGGTTGAGTCTGATGTTGTATGTGCGTAGGGCTTTGAAGACTTGAGTTAGGTCCGCGGAGTGCTGTTGCGCGTTGGGAGACTTGACGATGATGTCGTTGACGTATACTTCTACGGACTTGCCCAAGAGTGGCTGGAAGACTCTATCCATCAAGCGTTGGTATGTAGCGCCGACGTTTTTTAGGCCAAAGGACATGACTTTGTAGTAAAGGTTGGCCTCCTCTGTTATGAATGCGGTTTTGATTTTGTCTTCATCGACCATGGGTATCTGGTTGTAGTCGGAGTAAGCGACTAAGAAGCTCAGTATGGCATGTCCCGCGGCCCCATCGACGAGTCTGTCTATGCTGGGTAATGGGTAGGCGTCCCGCGGGCAGGCCTTGTTCAGGTCCGTGTAATCTACACACATGCGCCATTTCCCGTTGGGTTTCTTGACTAGCACCATGTTGGCTAGCCAGGTCGTGTATTGGGCTTCACCAACAAAACTGGCCTGTTTTAGTTTATCGGCCTCCGCTATAGCTGCTTGCCTTTTGCTTTCTCCAAGCTTCCTTTTTTTATGGGAGACGGGTTTTGCGTTTGGGAAGACAGATAGCCGGTGGGCGGCTATCCTGGGGTGGACTCCGGGGAGATCAGCTACTGACCAAGCGAAGAGGTCGGCGTTCTGCCTGAGCACTTGCTCGATGTGGCGTTCCTCTCCCTCAGGAAGGGAAGTTCCAACCTGGAGGAAATGGCCTTGTTGTTCGAGTGGGAGTTGTCTTGTTTCCCCCACGGGTTCGAGCCGTGCTTCGGAGTTTATTTTGGGGTCTAAGTCATCGCCGGCTAGGGTGGTGCGGGCTTGGGATTGTTCAATGTTGTGGGTCGTCAGAGGTGGGTGTGGGAGTTTCAGGCTTGCCATGTAGCATTCTCTGGCTGCGCGTTGGTCGCCATGTACTGTGATGATGTCGCCTTGCGGGGATGGAAACTTCATTGCGAGGTGTGGGATGGATACGATGGCACCCAGCGCATTGATGGATGGGCGCCCAATGAGGATGTTGTAGGACGTGTGGGCGTCGACGACCAAGTAACGAATGGGAATGGTTTTGGTTTGTCTTCCCTCTCCAAACGTTGTGTGAAGGTCGATGTATCCTTTGGTAGGGACTCTCTCACCTGAGAATCCGTATATGGGCTCATTGTGAGGGGTTAGGTCGGCGAGAGGTATCTGCATCTTGTTGAATGTTTTCCAATATAAGATATCTACGGAGCTCCCCTGATCGATGAGAACCTTCTTTACCGCGAAGTTCTCGACTTCCACAGTTATGACCATGGGGTCATCTTGGTTGGGGTCGGTGCCTTGGAAATCGGAATCTGAGAAAGTGATGGGCGGCGTTCTTCTTTGCGTTCGGCTGGATACTACGTGTATTTGCTGGACGGCTCTCAAGTGTCTCTTTCTGAATGAGGAAGACCTCCCTCCTCCTGCGAATCCCCCTGATATTGTATTGATTGTTCCGCGTAGGGGTGGTCTGTCATCTGCCCGTCACGGTTGCGACTGTGGTGGTTCCCTTTGTTCTGTGTTATGTGTTCTGGTTGGCTATCTTCTTGGTTCTCTATGCTTGACTCTTCGGTCACTGCGTCGCTCGATTCGCCTGTTATCGTTCCTGTCATAGCGGGGTCTGGGGGGACCTTCTCCTATATCTCTTATATAGTGCCTTAGATGTCCGGCTCAGATGAGTTCTTCTATTTTGTCTCGCAAAGTGTCGCATTCATCGGTGGTGTGGCCATTGTTGCAATGGTAGTGGCAATACTTGCTCAAATCTGCGTTGGGCGGGTTTTGATATTTCCTGGGTGGGGAGAGGAGTTCTGCTTGCAGGACTTCATCGAGTATGCGGGACCGGGGCGCGTTTAAGGGGGCATAATTCGAGAATTTTGCTGGTCTTCGTTCTGAGGGACGGTTATGGTCGCGTGGGATGGGCTCCTTGTTGGTCCTCTTGATTTTTGTCCGCGCTGGGGCGGATTGGGCGTTGTTCTGGTGTCTCATGTCCTCGACCCTTATAAACATGGCCGCTCTCTTGCGAAGTTCTTGCATACTTAGGGGGGCGCATGGCCAGCTCGTCGGCGAAAGGTCCTGGCCTGAGAGAGGTCATCATATACATCAGGATGAGGTTAGGAGTGAGGTCCTTGATCTTCATGGCGATGGCACCGAACCTATCAATGAAAACTCGAAGGGGTTCTCCCTCTTCTTGTTTGAGGTTGAGGAGGGCGATTGTGGTGAGATCATGCCATCGGCTTGTATCAAATTGGGTGGTGAAGGTAGTGGTGAGCGTGGTGAAGGAGTCGATAGTGTAGGGGGGAGGCTCATAAACCATTCCAGAGCTGACCCCCTGAGGGCTACTGAGAATGATTTGCATAACACGGCGTCATCCGTGGAGTAGAGGCTTACTTTGTTGGTATAAATGGACACAAATTCATCTAGGTCCGTAGTCCCGTCGTAGGTAACTGTTGGTGCCTTCCATTTATGGGGTAAAGGTGTCTCCGTGATCCCGTCCACGAAGGGGTGGCGACGATTTCTTCTGGAGGCGAAGGAGCTGTAGTTGCCGCCCATGGTTGGAGCGGTGGGCCTGTATTCACTCTCGTCCTCAGTAGGATGGACATCAAGCTTTGAATGGGGAGGGGGGTCATTTCTCGAGTGAGGAGGGACCTCCATCCTTGAATGGGGGTGGTATGGCTCCCCAGTCCGCCTTGTCTGCTTCGATTTTTTGCCTAAGGCGGGAGTTTTCTTCCCTTAGCGCTTCCATCTCATCTCCATTCCTCTTCTTGTATTCCGCGAACTTCTGCTGCATCCTGGCTTGAGCTTCCTAGATGTGTGATATCTTCGAGGCGGGGCCGGGGTCGCCAACTTCCACAATTGGCACCAAGGGGGGACATCTGCTGTTCTGCTTCGCGTGGATACCATCTTGCTCTAGGGTTATCACCTTGGATCTGTGAAATACTCTTCGGCCCCACGGTGGGCGCCAATTGTCTTATGGAACCGAGGTCTGTAGTCCACAAATCGGCCAAGGATCTTGTATGTCTTCTCAGAGTCGGTCTTCTCTTGTCTTGAAAGGGGAGTTTGAGGGCGGCGCAGGAGACCTGCAAAAAACACTCTGATGCCTAAGTCAGCACTGGTGATGTTAGGGTTTCAGAGAATAATTAATGCGTAATGAATGCATGGAACAGTGTGCTATTTATACCTTTTTACCTGTGGGTCCTACCTGGGATGGGCTTTCTGGCCCAATATTCCCTTTTTGGCTATTCTTGGATCCAGTGTTAGAGGGGGGAATTTACCAAGGGGTCCTTCGAATGTTGGCGGTGTTCGGTACTCGGCCATGAGATGTGTCGAGGGTAGGCGGCCACCGGGTTTTGGTTGTAGGCCGTGTTGTTTAACAGGGGTGTGTGAGGCTAGGTGGGGGTCGTGTTCTCCATATGGAAGTGTTCTTGCATGGTAGGCGGCTATTGTGCTCTCTAGGGCCGTGTGGTTCTGTGCGAAGGCGTCTCTGCGTGGTAGGCGGCCATTGTGCTTTCTGGGGGCTGTGTACTTGGGTATGGTTGGGATATATATATATATATATACAAAAGTTGCTTATGTGAAATGAAATAAGTTATGTCCTTGAAAAACAAAAGTTAAGTGACTTTGACAAAACAAAATTTCATACTGGACAAACTCTGTATCATTAAGAAAGCCATTAAAAAAAGTAAGAGAAGGGAAAATTTTCGTCTAAGAGAATTTTTTTTCAATGGATTAAGGTAAGTTCTTGAACCTTATGGTTTGTGAGAATCATAGATCCTAAGGTCTTTATGGAATAAAGTAGTTTCTTTAATTATATGGAATAGTTTGATCCTTTCGCTGAAGTGCATAAAACCATAGCATCTTGGAACAATCATCAATAAAAGTAACAAAAATAAAGTGCACCATTGAATGACATAAACATCAGAATATACCAATTGTAACAACTCTGACTTCCTAGAGGTTGGTTGCTTCTTGAAGGATACTTTGGTTTGCTTACCAATAATGTAATGTAAACATCTCTCTAATTTTACACTTTTTAACCCTTGAAGAATATCCTTTTTAGCTAAACAATTTAGCCCTTTTTAACTGATATGACTAAGCCTTCGTTGCCACAAAGATGCCTCCATATCCATGACATTCATAGTGTCTTTAGCAACCAAAGCTTTTGTCATATATAGTTTGGTTGAGTTTTCTCCTCTAGCCACAATCATTGGTGGGTTTCCACTTTTCAAAACCAAAGTGATTATTATAACCACATCATCAATCATTTGCACATAAAATAAATTAAAATTGACGTCATGAGCATGTTTGACTCCTTTAAACAACAACATCATTCCCATGTTGGTTTGTAGGCAACCATCACCAACACCAATCACTATAGACACACCATCATTACCCATCTTTAACACTCCAAAATCACTAGAAGTTTAAGATGTGAATAAATCCTTTCTCAGTGTGACTTGCAATGTAGCACCACTATCAATAATTCACATGCTCTCATCAGATACAAGATTAATTGACTCAGTCACGAAGAAGAACAAGATCACCACCTGTAGTAGTAGTGACACAATCATGACCATGATCATTCTTTTTTTGCTTAATCTTCTTCTCTTTGTTTTCCTTTTTCCACTTAAAACAATATTTATGAATGTCCCTGTTTTATTACAATAATGACACTCTATATTCTTGTATCTTGACTTGGACTTACTCTTGCTTTTCTCTCTACCACCTTTTTCGGTTCCTTTCTCCAACTTCTCCCCCTAATTTTTGTGACAAACGTATCAAATGACATGAATATCCATGTGTCTTCCTTCTTACCTCTTCATTAAGAGCACTACTCCTTGCCATTTGGAAAGAAAGAATGCCATTCGAGGTCGAGTTTGTAATTAAAACTCGAAATATCTTCCAAGACTCCAGTATTAAGTAGCCATAGTCCCAAAACTTCATCATCAAAGTTTATACCCATGCCTAATAGTTGATCTAAGAGCCCTTGAAACTCATTCAAATGATTTGAAATGGAAGAATTCTCCTAGTATCTCAAATTCATCAAGCAACTCAACAAATACAATTTATTATTGTCCGACTTAGAAGCATACAAAGACTCAATCTTCTCCCACAATGCTATAACATGTCTGTCATTTGCAATGTAATTATAAACATTGTCTTCAACATATTGCCGAATAAAACCACACACCTGCTGGTGCTTAAAGTCCCATTCTTCATCAGACAAAATCTGACTTCTGTGTAGCAAATATTGAGAGATGAAATTTCTTCACAGACAATAAGTCTTTCATCTTACCTTTCCACAAGTGATAATTTGAAACATTTAATGCAACCATCTTTGCATTTGTCTCTATCATTCAAGCAAGTAAATGTAACCCTTAACCAAGAGCTCTGATACCACTCTGATAGGGAAAACAACAACACAACCAAATTTACCAAAGAATACAACGAATATAGTTTTCCCTAACTTGTAAGAATATACGAGGAGCAACTATGAAAGAACATAAATAATAAATCACCAAAAACACAAACAAAACACCAAGATTTTTAACGTGGAAAACTCCTAGGAGCAAGGGTAAAAATCATGAGTCATCCAGACTAGAGAAATAACTTCATTATAATTAACAAGAGTACAAATGAGTCATAATCAACTGCACAAAATAGTGCTAACACCCAGCCAGACAACAAAGCATTATAGCTTGCAAAATTGAAGAACAAAGAGAAGAGAAACCTAAAAAGATAATTGTAATGCAAACTCAATTTCTCCTAATTCAAACCTTGTACTGACGATCCGAACAGTTAGAACGAAGAATTGAATGTTCCGAACCTACTGTCAAATTTTAAGCATGATCCAATGATGAATGAATCCAAAGTGTCGATTTTACAGTGACAACTCAATGAAAAATGTGAACAAATTTTTTCCTCTTCCTCTCTCTCAATTTGATGGTGTTCTAAGTGAATTCTAACTCTTTCTTTTCCATCTCTCTTTTACTTTCTGACCTTCTCTCTACTAGGTTAAGTGGGACATGAGCTTCTCAATAGATCTTTTCTTTACATACGAAGAGAGTCAAATACCTAACAATATATATATATATATAAGTGATTATACAATAATTTTACCTATTTAATGGAATTTCTTTTTTTTTCACGTGAGATTTTCCTTTTTGAAGGATGGAGAGCTCATAAAACCTAATAGGATAATGATTATAGAAAATTTATTTTGGAAGGTAATATATTTATTTTGAAAATTTCATTCTAAAATTCTTGTTCTAAGAAAATACTTACAAAATGTTTTTATATATTTTGAAAATATTAATCTGAAAATCTTATTTCAAAAAATCTGTTCAAGAAATCCTATTTTAAAATTATAGTTGTAAATTGTTGACAACTTATTTCGAAAGGTAATCGGTAAGTCAATCTTGTGAGGAGTGAAATTGTTGTTTTGAAAATGTAGGGGTGCACGAAGAAATTATGGTGGTGCGCGAAGAAATTGTGGGTATAGGAATAAAAAGCCTACTTCTTGCTCGACACTTTTCGGCCAACCAGTTCTCCAAATACTCGCAACAAAATAAGAGCCCAGTTACTAACAAAAGAAAACGAAGGAGCTTCTCGATCCTTGTATATAAGGAATCATCGTTGTTATAGTGCTTACGACTTTAGGGTTTCGGAAGAGCTGCGCGTCGATCTACGAAATGGGTAAGCCAAAGAAATTCGTTGTAACAAGGATTCAAATTCGTGCCATTGTTTTTTACGTCTGTTCTGAGTTAATTCTTTTCCGGCATTGAAGCGAGGATAAAGGTGTACGAGCTGAGGAACAAGACGAAGGCGGAGCTGCTGAACCAGTTGAAGGATCTGAAGGCGGAGCTCGCTCTACTTCGAGTGGCTAAGGTCACCGGTGGCGCCCCTAACAAGCTCTCCAAAATGTACTATTCGAACTCGTTCTGAGTGTGAGTTGTGATTGTTTTGTTTGTCGGAATCGCGTTTTGTAAACTGCGTTTTTTGTTCGTTTTGTAGCAAGGTGGTAAGGCTTTCGATAGCGCAGGTGTTGACGGTTATTTCCCAAAAGCAGAAGGCGGCGCTCAGAGAGGCGTACAAGACGAAGAAGTATTTGCCTCTTGACCTCCGTCCCAAGAAAACCCGCGCCATTCGCAGACGCCTTACCAAACACCAGGTTTCATTCGTTTTTTTTTCTCAAGTCTTTTTTTAATTTTGTTAATCGTTTTTTTCCTGTAGAGTTTTATATTTTAGTTTTTATGCCGTCTCAATTAATTAAATTTGTGATTATGGTACAGCATGTGCATCATACTCCAACTTAACCATTGCTCTTGAGTTTGAATTATGGTGCATCTGCCTTGAACATGCATCAGTAATTGGTTCCAGTTGTATTGTGATCTCATCATTAAATTAAACTGTGATTACTACCAAACATGGATAGAGTGTGTTTATGTTGTTTTTAGTCTCAAGTGTCTTGGTCTCAAGTTTTTGGACTTGGACCGTATTTTCTGGTCTCATAAAAATTATTATAGTTGATATGTTCTGGATATATATAACGAGGGTTTGGTTTTATCCAATTGTGCTTTGTCTAACCACCCTCCTCTTGGTTTTGTGCAGGCATCATTGAAGACAGAACGGGAGAAGAAGAAAGAGCTTTACTTTCCACTAAGAAAGTATGCTATCAAAGTTTAGGTTAGAATTGATTACGTGTATTGAAATTTTAAGGTGTTGATGCTTGCCATTGAGGCTGCATTCCAATTTAGTACCAGAGTTGTTTTGATGCCTGCCTTCATAGTTTCCAGGGTATTTGTTAAAACTATAGTTGCTTCGAGAAATTATGGTTGTTTTTGGCCTTTTGTTTTATGGAGTATCACTGGATGAATGATCAATGACAGTCTTCATTTTTCTCTTTTTAGTTAAACTATTTTTGTTTTTACAATTAGCATAAGCATTTAATTTTGTCCTTATGTTCTGCGAATTCTTAATGTTGTTTAGGCTGAAATAGGCTTTTAGTTTTTTGTATAATTCTTATTATGGTTTAGGCTGAAATAGTATTTTAGTCCTTGCATAGTTTTGATTTTGGTCTCTATTGAATATTTCATCTGTTTTTGCCCCTTTAAAATTGAAAATTACTAATTTTTGAGCTTTAGTATTGTGACACACCAATTGCTGTAATACCCGGTGATTCATACTATTGCTGTAATACGATGTGTGCTTTTGTAATCATAAACTTTTAAAGTATGTAAAATGGATGCCATTCATGTATCTTAAAATGAATATTGAATACTAAAAGTAGTGAATATTAAGGGATGAAAAACAAAGAAAAAAAAATTAATTAAAATCTTAATTCATTAATTTTACGAGAGTTAAAAACATTACATCTTTTTGTTTCTGTACAAATTTGTTAAATTTGCATCTGCCAAAGCTGGCTGTTTTAACAATGATGTCATGTATTGATTGTACTCCATTATGTATTTGTATATTCCATTTTAAATTGAGTCTAAACGTGTAATGTATTCATAAAATTGATTCTTATACATGTGAATTGAGAATGTTCTAAGCCAGTAGAAATCAAATTAAGAATATAAAGTGTGAACTGTGAATTGGGAATGTGCTAAGCCAGTAGAAATCAAATTAAGAATATAAAGTGTGAACTGATCGAATTAAGAATGTGGAAATAGTTAACCGAGTAGGAAACTGAATTATATGTTCTCTATTAGCATTATTACTACTGCATAGAGTCAACGAATTATTGTTTTAATATCCGTAATAATACATTTGAATACACGCGTTATAATCCTTGAACGTGTTAATTTGATCTTTTTTACCTGCTTAGGTGTCATGATTTTTAGTTTTTAATTTTTTTTTTCATGTGTGTGATATGGCATTTGCATTCCATGATGGACTTGAAATTTGTAAAGGCATATTTGTCAGAGAGAAACGTTTGGATTTGAGCGTCTCTTTTCTTCTTTATGTTTGTTGCAGACTCTATGTGTGTACACATTATTTTTTCCTTTGTGATTTTATGCCTTCGATTTGTTATAATTTTCTTCTTCTCTTTTATTTTCTTGTTCTCCTTCGTGCTATTCTTTGACAAATGGATGAATGTATCCTTTGATAATCATAAATTGAAGAGAGAATGAACAAATGGATGAATGTATCCTTTGACAATCTTAACATTGGAAAGAACCTTCACCTGGGAATATTTAGCTGGAAGCCCAAGTGTGCCCCCTTTCGTTCAACCCAAGTAACCACCACCCTACCAAAAAAGATGACATTTTGAAGGATAACATGATTTATAAGAAGAAAAAGAGAAAGATACTTAGACAAAGATTAAGATAACTAGTCGTCCAATCAAAACTACACCAGCAAAATAAGTCAGAACACGAGATTCCTTCGACACACAATACACAACTATACGAACCACCATTAAATAGGAGTTCCCAAATCTCTCAAAATAAAAAACGGGAAACATGCTTGCCAATGAGTATTATTAAAACCCAAACCACACCAACAAGATGAAACAAAGAGAAGAAGACCTCGCGCTAGAAGCGACAGGGGAAAACGGTTATCGTTGACGCAGCGACGAGAGGATGCGAGCTTCGACATTAGCTCGATAGACAGTCTTGGGATATGCACATAGTGCTCTCAGTGGTGCCGCGGAGTGAAACAGATGCCGTGGTGAAGTAGTTGCTCTATCGTTGGACCCCGCGAACAAATAACACTATCAATACCAGATGACGGTGAAAGCTCTAACAAATGTCGTCAAAGTGGCGGCTAATCTTTGACAAAGGAGGTTATGGGTAGGTCTCGTGCTCCACCTCTTCAATGTTGTGTGTATGAATGTAGAAGATGACAATGATGATAAGAGAGGACCGATTTTTTTTAGCAAACAAGAGAGACGAGCAAACCCTAATTTTCTCTTTCAAATGCTTATCACGTGCCTTTCATTTTCTCTTACTAGTGTATTTTACATTTGGCATCGTCATCTATTTCAATATAATTGTAAATGAAAAAAAAAATTACATATCAGCTTGCCACGTAACTGAGTTAAAAATAGATCAGAAAATTTGAGTTAACGTATCATTTCCCTAAAAAATAAACCAAAATTACTTTTTAAAATTCTACCTCCTAGTGACACGCAAGGAGATAAAGAGAGGTTAACTTTGAAAAAATCATTTTATCGTTATCCTTTTATTTATATGATTTACTGCACTCTTGTTTTAAAATAATTTAATAGCGTTTTTTATTTTTATTTTTATTGTATTTTCTCATCAAATCTATTGCTAAGTAAATTATATTTCTCTTGGAGAAAGTAAATATTAGACTACCTGCTAATTCTGTAATCAAATTTGAATTATCTTCTTTTAATTTAGTAATATAGATTTTTTTCTTTTAAATTAAGTCCATTAACGTTACGAAGTTACCCGAAACAATGTAATTTTCGAACCAGAAATATATTTTGAATTATACAAATCGAAAAAAGTATTGAGAAAATATATATTTTAAATTGTATAATTTAAAATATATTTAAAATATAAATTTAAATTATATAATTCGGAAAAATATATTAAATTATAAATTTAAAATATATATTTTTAGAATATATTTAGAATTATTTATTTCGAAAAATATTTTCAAATTCGAAATTACCTTACGTGTGATCATAGTTATGTTGATATGTTAGACGAGATTTCATCGATGATATACCTTTAATATCATTATTTTATTCTTCTTAAAAAGCACCTTTTTTGTGTGTGCAAGTGTATGCCTAGTGGTCTTTGTTTTTAATAAAAAGGCGTAGAAATATGAGCATTCTTAAGTAGAATATTTTGTAATAAGACTAAACTATATTAGTTTTAACTAATTAAAGATTACATGATCTAGCAGGAGTCCATAAAATATTGATAAAATTTGTCTCTTTCTATATAGCTAGAGAGAGGGCGAGAGATCCGAAGATGAGAGCAGTAAAATATACATGGTCATCAGTGGCCATAGTCATAAGACAACCACTACAAAAAATCATGTATATAACGATGTTTTTAATACGACGGTTAATTAAAATTGTCGCTTTTCACAATATAATACGTCAGTTTGATAACAGCCATAATATACATGTATAATATGGCGTTTCTAACCACCATCTTTTACATTGTCATATTATATTTAAAATTGTGTCATTTGAAAATGCCACTTTATATAAAATATTATATTTATAATTTTATGAAATTATTTCCTGTCCCACTTTTGTCTCGATACCTCCTTTTCTTATTTATAAAACTTTGTTCCCTCTCTTTTCTATTTCATTTTCCCACTCAATAATTTAATATTTATTTACCTTTCCAAAAATTTTTTAAGTTTCCAAAATCACGAGACCCAAATGACTGAACCCAGATCACTTCCCTCTCACTTCACTCTCTGCGTTCACTCTCTTCCCGTTCGCGTCTTTCTTCTTTCTCCTCACTTCACTCTCTCATTTCACCGCTTCGTTCACCTCACTTCACTCTCTCAGAACGTTCCCTCACCTCTCCGTTTGCTCACCTCTCCGTTCACTCACCTCTCTGTTCGCTCACCTCTCCGTTCGCTCACCTCTCCGTTCGCTCACCTCTCCGTTCGCTCTCCGTTTCTCCTTTCTCCTTTTCTCCTCTTCGTTTCCCCTCTTTTCTTTCACCTCTTTCTCCTTTCTCCTTCCTTCGCCTCCATTTGCACCTCCATTTGCGCCTCAGTCCACGATTGCCGCCGTTCGCATTTGCTCGATTGGGTTATTTGGTTCGATTGCTCGCATTTGCGCC
>Ga0214544_1006126_pt1 | contig 22549 bp, 8 predicted proteins | sample CNSS3metaG_FD_160074 | JGI IMG/M metagenome (GOLD analysis project Ga0214544, IMG submission 160074) | Root nodule microbial communities from cowpea collected in UCLA plant growth center, Los Angeles, California, USA - CNSS3 | ecosystem: Host-associated > Plants > Roots > Nodule | place: USA...
TATCTTCACAGACTCTTTCAACTCAACCAACCATGCAAATGGTGTTGCCTCAATAAATGACTTTTGATCATTTGTTAACTTCTTATTCAAACTACCAATAAATTTGGTTCGGCATGAATGCCTAAAACAAATCTGGATCAACAAACAAAAAAAACTAGTTATAACAATTTTAATCAAAGACACATCCAAAACAAAATGAATTAAAACATATCATACCTTCCGGTCAACACTAAAATCGCTTCCTTCACTAACTTCACTCATAATTCTCACCTGAAAACATAATTGAGGTCATCACAAATTCATAAGTGAAACTTACATCAATGCATTTGTTATCAATATATTGAATACTAGTGAACTCATTGAAGGAACTTAATGGGAAAAATACTTAGTCCAACCAACATACCTCAAATTTAATTATTCAACTGTCTATCTAATCAATATTATAACAATTCCTAAATCACAAACAAAGTTTATTGAATTCCATGAAATCAATAAAGGATTACAACGACTCGTTCACATATGTATTCTTTAGAGACAACTACCTTTATCCTGTGATGAGTTTTAAAAAGGAAAATGATTTGCAAATTAATGTTTGAAGCAGATTGTATCACCAAATATGATAATGTTAGGCAAAGGAAAACAAAGCCACCAAAGAATAAAAATTTATTATGCACTGCAACAACATCCCAAGAGTACAAACTTCAGACTCAGAATCCTTTATGAATATAGCAATTCAAATAGTCAAATGGAAAAACGTCAAAACTATAAAAATATCAAAAGAGTTTAGTTTACCTCCTTAGCTCTTTACACAAAAGCATCGATCTCGAGGATCAAAGTTGTACCAAAAAATAAAAAAAGACTACATGATATGCCTTGTGTAACTGGATGACAACAAATGAAAAATTGATCTCAATTCCAAAAGAGTTATATACACTGTTACAACAGCCAAAGATGTCAAATTATGGTTTCAAAAAAAAATTGTTCATTTTTGGTTGATTACAAACATAGATAAAATTACAAAAGTAAATATTACATATCTAGAAATGAAACACGAAAAAATATGAGACGAAATTGAAACAGTAAAAAAATAAATATTCTTCAGATGCAAATCATACCGGTGGACTTCGTCGTGGTGGTGGATTTTCGAAACAGACGGTGGAATTCGTGCCTACGGGGTGGACTTCGAAGGTGTGGTGGAGTTCAGACACACGATGGAGAAGAAAACTTTTGGTTTGGAGGCACAGTGATATGCGACTGCGAAGTTTTTTCTGAAATTTCACTTTTAGCTTCTTTTTTCAATTTCACGGAAAGGATGTTAATTGACGGCAGGATGGAAAACGGTAACTTAATTTCATTTGCCTTTAGTCACGTGCCACTCCATTTGATGCAATTAAAAATAAATTAAATATTATTTTCCACGTAAGGTAGTAAATGGGTAGTCAAAATGGGTAGTCACTATACCATTTTCCGATTTAAAATGCAAAAAAAGACATAATTATTTGGCTTAAATATCATTTTGGTTCCAATTTTCGTGAGCTTTGTTTCGTTTGGTCCTCATTTTTTCGAAATGTTCAAAATGATCCTAATTTTTGTAATTTGTGGTCAATTTGGTTCTTTTTTGTAGACGCCGTTTAAATTGTTAACAGAAGGTGAACAGTAACTGCCACGTGTCATTCCGTGGTTTTTTTATTTTATTTTTATTTTAAAAAAATATTTTTTTTAATTTTAAAAATGTTGTCCACGTGTTAAATCAACATTGTGACACGTGGCAGTATCTCGTGGCTTGTATTCAATTTGGTACCAATTTTCATTAATTTTGTTCAATTTAGTCCCAATTTTCGTTAATTTTGTTCAATTCAATCCCAATTTTGTCTCTCTATCCAAAATGACCAAATTTATTTTTTATATAAATGTTATATTGAAAATTTTATTTTTATTTTTATTAAAATTTATTTTAAATATTTCTTTCATTATTTTTATACCAAACCTAACTATAATATTGGAGGGAAATTATTATATATGTTTGATTTTTGGTACATGTAAAAAATAGGGTTAAAGTTAGTTTAAAATTAGAGAAAAAATTCTTCATTGTTTTTATAATTAGAAAGAAAATTCTTCATTATTTTTTAAATGATTCAGTACAACATTTATATAGAAATTAAATTTGGTCAATTTGGAGAGGAGCAAAATTGGGACTCATTTGAACAAAATTAACGAAGATTGGGACTAAATGGAACAAAATTAACGAAAATCAGGACCAAATTAAATATAAGCCACAAGATACTACCACATGCCACAATGTTGACTTGACACGTGGACAACATTTTTAAAATTAAAAAATATTTAAATTTTTTTTAAAAATTAAAAAACTACAAAGTGACACGTAGCAGTTATTGTTCACCTCCCATTAACAATTTAAATGGCGTCTGCAAAAAGGACCAAATTGACCATAAATTACAAAAATTAGAACCATTTTGAACATTTTGAAAGAACGAGGAACAAACAAAACAAAGTCACAAATATTGAAAAAAAAAAAAGGTATTTAAGCTTAATTATTTTTTCTCGTGATGTTAGTGTCTATATCAAGATCGCCATTATTTTAGTTATGAAAATTTTATGCTGATTCATGATCATTAAATAACTCTAATATATATGTATTGATAAAGAAGAATAATTAAAACTAAAAGAAAAAAATATCAAGTCTTCAATAAATTTTCAAACTCTTATAAATGAGAACTCTAATTTCTACATCTTAAACATCAAGATGTCACACCAATTGAAAAGTATTCAAGGGAGAAATATAAACTAAATTAAAGAATGAAAAAATTAAATACTTTCTACTCTCTTTTTTTCTACTAAACTCTCTTTTCTTATATTTAGATTTGTATTATCACTTAAGCAACCCATACAATAAACGTATTTCTATTTTTTCTACTTTAAAAGTATTAAAGGGAGAAACATAAACTAAATTAAAGAATTATAAAATTAAATACTTTCTACTTGTTTTGGTTTTTTTTTCTAAACTCTCTTTTATTTAGATTTTTATTAACACTTAAGTAACTCATACATTAAACACTGCCAAATTTTGCTATATCTCTAATTTATTATTTTGAAATACATACAATTAAATATCAAAATAAATTTATTATATTTGAATTATGAATAAGGTGAAGGTAAGATAAAAGAAATAATTATAGGTTATAAAATCATAAAGAGATAGTTCAAAATAAAAATAAAATCCTGTGTCGCGACTTCTCTTTTACTCTTGTTCTTCACATCCTTCTTTTCCTCTACTTCTCGGTACCTTTGTCTTTTGATATATTTGTCTCGGTACCTCAGCAGTTATTGAAAGAGTTACAAGATAGTTAAAATACATATTGACAACTAACTAATATAAAAAGAACAAGATACTAATGTATTGGTTCAGTAAACAATGTAACTCTCAGTTTCAGAGACAATTAGGAGAAGACATTTAAGAGTTACAAAGTTTCATGATTAATAAATTATAAACAACCTTTTCATTAATTCGTAACTCTCAGTCATGAACAAATAAACTTTTTAAACTAGCAAAACCTTTTTCAGAAGCGAAGGAATATCTGAACGAATCGAGCCAAATAACTGATTGTATAATAATATAAGACTAAGTATGAACACTTCCCCCACCTTCCACCAATTTTGTAACACATTATATCAGTTTGCAGGGAAACTTTAAAAGAAGAATGAGACAGAACGTTTTAACAGGGTTATGTTGAATAAAGCATATTTAAATATAAGTTTATAGGACTTCAAACTATTCTAGTTCAATCATAGAAAAGTAATTTAAAATAGCAAAATAACATCATGAGAGGAAATGAACTTCACATTTGGATTGTGTTGTGGTGATGTATATTAGAGGCTCAATGAACTCAACTCCCCAATTAAAGCATTCAAATCTGAGTATGATGATCCTCCTTCAAGCACAGCCTGCTTGGCCAAGTGCGAAAGCCTCTGCGCTTTGTTTTTCATATCAATGGCTTCTTCCCCGGTGAGTATCCTCTTCACTGCCTCCTCCACCGCATCACATCTAATACTATCCACCTCTAATTGTGACCATTTTTTAGCACCAACAGGCACCCCTATTTTCAGGACCTCAATCACCAACTTCTCATTGAAAAATTGCTCTGCAGCAATAGGCCAAGTGACCATAGGAACCCCTGCAGACACTGCTTCCAAAGTTGAATTCCATCCACAATGAGTCACAAACGCTCCAATTGCCTCATGTTCAAGAATTAGCACTTGAGGTGCCCACCCTCTTATGATTAGTCCCTTACCTTTCATTCTTTTCTCAAATCCATCAGGTAACCATTCAACTCCATCTTCTTTGCTTTTCCTCACCACCCACATGAATGGTTGCCCTGAAGCCTCCAGACCAATAGCAATCTCTCTAAGTTGAGAATCAGAGAACATTGATATACTTCCAAAGCACACGTAAACAACTGAATTTGGTTTCTTTATCTCAAGCCATTTCAGACACTCATGCTCATCAATACATGCCTCCTTTCCTCTATGTGCTTTCTCTTCTGCATCTTTGTTGCAAAGAGACAAGGGACCAATATGCCATGCCTTTCTTCCAAACACCTTCCTGAAATGATCTGCATAGACCTTCTCAAGTTCGTAGAAGCTATTAACAACAACCCCATAACTCCTCTCCTCTGATTCCTTTGCCTCTTCCAGCAATTTGGCGAAGGCTGTCTTCTCCTTACTCGTGACAAATGGTGGCAGCTCCATCCTTGAGATTTTAATCTCTCCCGGAAGATTAGGAACGAGGAACAACTCAGAATCAGATGAAACATCCTTGTAAGGCTCGTACAGTTTCAAACACGTGGAAGCACACAAGAAGAAGAAACCACTTCCATGGAAGACGAGCCTAGGTATTCCAAACTTGGCGGCAGAATCAGCAGTCCATGGGAAGAAAAAATCAGCGACAATGCAATTGGGACGTTGTTTGAGTAACAGTTGCTCAAGCTGCTCTTGAAGCAAAGCTGTGGCAAAAAAGAAGGCTTCAATCAGATCTGGAGAAGGAATTGAGTCCAAGTTTTCACAGGCATCAGGTAAACCAGCCTCCGCAGAAGGGAAGTGAATGGTTTGGATGTGAACCCCGTTGCCGTTAGTTTTGGATTTTCCAATGGCCTTGAAGATGAAAGGAGCATTGAGGGGTGTGGTGATTATAGTGGCCTTCACACCCTTTTCAGCAAATGATTTTGCCATATCAACTGTCGGTATCATATGGCCAGGAGCCAAGAAGGGGAAGAAGAAGATGTGAAGAGGGTGATGTTCACTACTACCCATCTTTCCCTCCACTGCGTGTTGGTTATACAAATTTCTTAAAAATGCTTTGCACCAAACCGGAATATGGATGAAAAATGGCGTAGTACAGAATGTTCGAGGTGTGTGAAGAATCTACTGGTAGAGGAAGTTCCAGCGAGGAACTCTGCTCGGAGACCAAGTATTCCACTCTGGTGTCCGACCTCGGGGAAAGCGAGGCCATAACTTGATTAATTGCAAAAACAAATAAATAAAAAAATGCTTTAATGTATTATGTAGTATCTCATTTAATAAATAAACTTACTTAAACGATACGTCACATATTATAATATGAAGAGCAAAGTTTTAGAGTATAATGTCACTTCCACAAGTATCTAAGATATAAAAGAGAAGACAAGACACACCATGATGGCAATACAAAGTATAGTAAATAGATCAACAATAGTACAAAATAAAACCCAGAGGCAAGACAATACACGGGCCATAGCCCTAAAATAAAAGCCCAAGCAAAAGGAATCCAGCCCAAGCAGGCTATGCAGTGGAATCACCATTTTCCTGTTGACCACGAGGATTTCTCACATCTGCTCACATCAATAAATGGATGATCATCGCAAAGGGAGAAAATCACACACACAACAATCAAACAAGTAAAGGGTAAGTTAAAGTAGAAAATGATTTATCATACAGTTACATACAATTTCATAGCTCGATGCATATGTCAACCAATTATGTTATGACTTGCAAACAATACACTAAGACTCAAGACACGACTCATCCGGATACATATAATTAGTCAAATTTAGTGGATGTTTGCACTTGTGGTGGTTTTTCCTGCTCTACCGAGCTAATTGTTACAGTGTTTCTTCCCCCCCCCCCCCCCCTCCTCACACAAGGCTAATCCTTAAAGTGTTTCAGGCCTCTGCTACTCTCACCACTCGAGTCAGTACACTCTATTTGAGACTAACTGACTCTTTAGAGTGTTAGGATGCAATCCTTACCTTGAATCCTTACTAAATTATATAAATGAGGCACCACCATGAACTCCCACTAACAGGGGTCATGGAATTACATCCTGACCAACTGAGGCACCACCATGAGGTCTCACCTAGAGACTCATGGAATTACGCCCTGACCAATGAGGCACCACCATGAAACTATCGTGGAATTACGTCCTAACTTGTTCCATTAATCAATATAACATTCATGCTCATACCAACTCCATGTCACTTTTATAATCAACCATACCATACATGTCACATGCCAAGGTCTTGTCAAACTTAACAATTCCAGTCCATAACATCAGAAATCTCATAACAATCATTCAATTAATAACAACCAGGAGAGGAAACAATGTGGTCTGTAGCGAATCTCGCTCAAGCCAGGAGCCCTCGCTCAGGCGAGAGGAGTGCTCTTGCTCAAGCTGCAGACTCTCGCTTAGGCGAGACCGTGACAGAGGCCCTGGAGGTTTTACGAATGCTCGCTTAGGCAAGGCCATCTCGCCTGAGCAAGATGATCTTTCGCTCAAAACTCAATTCGATCACCTGAGCGAGTACTCGAGCAAAACCGTTGGGTGAGTTTCTGCTACTCTCGCCTAGGCGCGATGAGCTCGCTTTGGCGAAAATAGTAGTTCTGGTCCTTTATTTCACGTAATAGTGGCAGCACACCAACTCCAAACAAGGTTCAGTTCATATTCATCCAAACCCAAACATCATCCAGGCAGATTAATCATAAAACAGAGGTAAAACAACCAACATACAACCAAAATATGAAAACCCTAGCTTCCCTTACCTGAAAAATGCTAGTACAAGACTTCTACACCAAGCAGCGAGCACAACAGTTCTAAGAACAGGTCACGAAGTTGGAAAACAAACAGTGGAACAGAACAGGGACGGGGTTACCACAAAACCCTAACTAGAATTACGAAAAAAATGACTAGGAAAGAACCAATATGAGCCAAGAAGCAACTTACGTGACTTAGAGGACGGGACTGGGCTCGCTTGAAGATGATGGAGGTTCAAACCTTAGCAGAGGCTTTGTAGAGAGAAATGGGATAGTGTGAGAGTACTGATTTTCTGAAAGTGAATTGAAATGAGAGGGGTTAGGTTGCTTTAAGGGCCTGAGCACCCTATAGGCCAACCCTTAGACCCAACAAATTTTGGGGCCGCCCTTAAATATTAGGGCAAAATAAATAGTGGGCCTTACATATTAAAACTAGATTATTGAAACTTATATAAATTAGTAATTTTTAGCTTAAATTAAAATATTTGATTGTATTAAATATTTTAAAAGTTGAACCTAATAACTCGACCTCGTGTTTGATGAAGATTTTAACAATTTTAAAAAATTGTAATGTATAGCATTTAAAATTCTTTCAATTGAATTTTCATCATTTTCTAAATAATTTGTTTAGATAGTGTAATTAAAATACCTTACATTTGAATTTCTTATTTGGATAAGATAAAATTTATTTTAACAATATTTATTTTAATGTATAAAATTTTTAAATTAAATTTAAAAAATATTAGTGAACTTAAAATATTTAAATAATATTTAATAATTCAATTTAACAATATTAGCCAACTTTCTAATATTAATTAATATTAAAAATTCTGGATCAACAATAATATACTTTTATATCAATATCGATTCACTTTATCAAAGAAATATAATATTAATTACTAATTACTTCATTTACCAACAATAAAATAATAAGTCTAAAAATCATAATATATAACATAAAAACACAATAGCATTAATGTGATATAATTAACCACAAATATAACATAAATCCATAAATTGATATCACAATTAACCAAACTTATTATCCAAAGTTATGATGTTAAGCATTTTACCATTAAAAATGAAAACTAAATAACTTGTTAAAACAAGTGTTTTCTTATTTAATATATTTGTTTTATAATTTTTCCACATCTAACTAGCAAGTCCTTCAACACCCTCTTTTAGTTCCATTCAACATCTTGTTTTAGTCCTCTTCAACATCTGCTTGACCTACAAAAGTGCAACAAAATTTATCAATCATAGTGTTGTACAATTAATGCGAATATACAACAGACTTAACCAAATACCATAAAATTAATCAATCATAAGAAAATATATATTACATACCATGATTTAAGTTTTAGAAATATTTATTAAAACATAATCTTCATTCTGCTCAATTGGAAGGGCTTTACAATAGTTAATTAGTTTGGCATGTCAGCTAACTATTTAATAGATTTAGCCCATTGTTCCTTAGTAAGATTTGGCAGTAAACGCACCTCATCTAACACTTCTTTGATTTCTTTTTCATAAACCTTTTCACCATATACATGTGTCAATCGCTTAAAAGACTTAGCTACATCTTTCATTGAAGCAGTCATTAGCTCTTTTTCCTTAATATTTTTCCTTTGAGATTGTGTACTAGTAGAACTTGAAGTAGATTGTGCTTTTCTTTTTAAGTTAGAGTTTGGTTCCTCCAAATCTATAGTAGCATTCAAGTCCTCTAAACCCACAAAATTTACTTCATTTACCTTTCTACTCATGACTTCATCAGCATCCATAGCAGTTTCAGCTCCATGACCAGTAGCTCTATCTTTAGCACATAAATCCACTATATCATCCCAATTTGGAATTTCTTTGAATAAAAAATGTCTAGTCTCCTTATACAACTTGAATAAAAGGAAGAAGTACAATAAGAACACAACTACAATTCCATACAAAGGAATTAGACTGTACAATCATTGCTTACTCAAAGATATAATGCCATATAAAAAAAAGTAATTGCTACAGGATTGCATGTAAAAGAGTACTTACATTGACATATTCCTTCCATACATTTTCATCACCAACTGTAATCATGTGTTTGGTTCCATCCCAATCAAATCCACTCTAACAAAGGATGTCACTAACAACTTCATACCATGATCTCCAAAGTTTGATTCGATTTTTAACATTCTCCCAAGTGACTTGGACTTTGAAGTTGTTGGATAACACTACAACTACAACATTATATGCAACCCTTTTCCAAGCTCGTCGCTCTTATTGCCCATGTTTCTTTGATCTTTTAATACTTCAGCTAACACATGTTCCATCTCCAAATTTCATGAAAAATAACTTCTTGTTTCATCATTGCTTCTTTTTGTCATGTTCTTTTTACCCTTCATATTTTCTCAGCATACACATAACAAATACCATATACAACACATTACTACATGTCATATTCAACACACTACATCTAAACAAATAACTTACAGAAGTGATTCTAAAAGATAAGCAAGATAATCTACAATTACTTATCAATGCTCAAATGTACAAGATTCTTAGACTAATATCACATATGCCACTTGTGTAGCAATTTCAAGAACTGAAATATTTTTGAATAGTTGGTCCAACCATATGTCCTTTAAATGTAATAAAGTATCCTTCAGATTTGAAGTTTACAATAATTGTTGCCCTATTAACTCTTCCTATATAAGCATAATTCTAAGAAAGCTTAGCTTGGTCAAATAGTTGTTGGCTAAGGGCTAAGAAGCCTTCATACAAATTTGGTTTAATTTCAAACAAACCAGTATATTTTTCTTACAACAATAATTATTAAAGGTAATCCATCAATCATAATAATGTTATATAAACCACGACAATTGTTATAATCAAAAAATCATATTAGCATAACATTTATGTAACTCAAAGAAAGAATCATATCCTAAAATTAATAAATTCTTATTAAAAACTCTAGTCTTAGTCTTAGATAAAGAAATGGCATGTTTAGTAATCACCTAATGAAATAAGCCACAAGACAACCTAATGAAATAATCATATGATGAAATAAGCCAACTAATGACATAAAACGTGACTTCATCTCTGATAACTAGCAAACATATTCATTGCTAATGTGCCTCGAAATCTTGTCCATTCTTTGGTGACTTGAATAGTTGCAACTTCATCTGTGATATTGTTTTGAACCCTTTCCCTTGATTGGGTTAACTCTTCATCTACATTAGCTAAAAGCTCTAGGTCTTAAACTTCTAAAACTTTGTCAGTTAGTCCCTCATTTCTGATGAAGTTGTGTAACATAAAACAAGCATTGATAATCTTTATTTGTGTCTTTATATAAAAAACTGAAGGAGTTCTTAATATGCTCCACCATTTTTTTCAATATCCCAAATGACCTTTCTATTTTATTTTGTGCACTTGCATGACGAAGATTAAACAACTCCTTATAAGTTTGAGGGGTGTTCCTAAACCACTCATTGAGATGATATCTAGTCCCATAATATGGTGCTAAAAATCCTAGACCATTAATATATCTCGCATCCATAAGAAATTACTTACCTACAACAGTTTAAAGTAGGCTTCAATTAAAATTAAATTAAGTATTATTTTTAATAGATATTACCAGTTGGGATCTTAAGTTTATTTTGACGATGTAAAACATCTTGTAATACTCAAGAATCTCCTGCAGAACCTTCCCACCCAGGTAACAGGTAAATCAACCTTAAATCTAGACCACAAATTGCCAACACATTTGTAGAAAAATTACCCTTTCTATTACGATATTTAGGCCTATCTTCAAGAGAAACTGTTATTGGAATATGAGTTTCATCAAGTACTCCAACACATTTCTACAAGCAACATACATTTAGTAATATATAATGTCTACAAAAATGTGTAAAGTTAATTAATCTAGTATAATTATTAATAAACATACCTCAAACCATCTCCATCTACTTGCATCAAGACCTTCCAGATTATAAGTATGAAACTTCAAATAATCCTTGCTCACTTTCATTATTGCTCTTAAGACATTATTGAATTGTCTACTTATTGTTTCTTTTGATCTATAATAACTAAATTATATCACCCTGTACTTAAGATTGTGAGCCAGGATATGTAAAAACATCGCCATTGCCTCAGTTATTGGAACATTTTTCGTTCTTACCAATCCACCTCTCTATTGTAAAATTTTACAAAGTTTGATAAATGCACTTTTACTAACTCTTAGTTGTTCAATACAATCTCTTTTTGTCCCTCTATAAAAACGATTAAGGAAATTATGTCGTTCCAATTCCCAATTACGAGCAGGTTCCTTATCTAAGTAATTATTGTGATACCATACTGCTACACTCATAAACATATAGACGACATAAGCAGCAACAATCATAATGATTTTCTTAAATTCCTCTCTTTTACGTTTCCTTGAAATAATTGCACCATCATTTATAGTAGTATCCATTTCTTAACAATATGTTGGCACTATAAGGGTAAAAAGAAACAACAATTAGTTAAGTATGTACTCGTGGAACCTGACTCATGAGAGCACTTGGACATTAACTACGTGACAATAGCAAAATTCAGTCAATCATAAAGTGGAAGTTGGGTTGAATGAATGTAGATGGGAACATTTTAGGAAATACTAATTAAATAACAAAATCCATACTGAATATGCCATAAATTTGGACGATTGTTTGGTATGAGCTGAAGTAGAGAAAAAATAGAGGAAAAAAATGATATAGTATCTAGAGCCATTTGAACTAGTCATGGGTGAAGGACCACATATATCTAATATAAACCAACAGGGACTATCATACAAATTTGGTGGTCTCTAATTCAAGATCTTAAATTCAACCCCATTGCTAAAAGTTGGAAGAAAGAGTGCTATTACACCAAATTATTATAGTCAATTGACTGCTTCTATATCTCTTTTGTCTTTTATACTAAAAAGAAACCAAATGGGATATGGGTCTAACTTTAAACAGTTGTTAAGTTTTTTTATTTTTTATTTTTGAAAAAAGACCATATTTGGCAAATGCAACAAGAAACAAACTTTAAGTAAACCAAATATATATATATATATATATATATATATATATATATATATATATATATTTAGCGTCAGGAAATAGTGAACATATATATGACATTTTTTTAACTAAGTAAAATTATAGAGATAAATAACTACTAACTCGTTACTTGAGGCTTTAGGTCATTGTCGACATCATATATAAACACTGATAAATCCTTTTTCAAGTATACCATTTTACTAAATTAATATTTCAAAAACAACAGAAATGGTGCATAGATACTTTCTATATTAAATAGACATTTAATAATTTTTGTAATGCATAAAATTCTATATATATATATATATATATATATATATTGAGGGTGAGTCCTACCAATTATACGTAGACATTCCTACAGTATCAAACCTATCAATTAATAAATAACATTGAAATGGTTTCACAATTCTATTCTATTACATTATGCACACAGTCCACAAATTTTGATGAAAGAGAAGGAGAAAAAGCAATAAGTTATAGCTATTATTAAAATGGTTTCACAATTCTTTCTCGTTACAACAATTTGTGACTCGAACATTTCACCAAACATGTAGTAGGCAAATGGGAAAAATGATAAACATAAAATAATTAAACTAACATTGAAACCTAAATCCCAAAAGCAACAACCAAAAAAGGAAGAACAATGAAGATAAAACAAAGAGTAGAGAAGAAAAGGGGAAGAACAAGTTGTGATGGTGTGAAGGAAATAAAAATGTGGTGGAAGAGGAAGAATGGTGTGTACCTACAGAGGAGTAGAATGGGTTGAGCTAGTGAGAGAGGAGCAGTGAGAGGCTGAGCTAGAGAGAGCACCAGGATGGTCTCGTGAGCAAGGAGAGTCCAAAGTGTGGGATGAAGAATTTTAAATTCCAACTATTTTGAGAGCATTTCAATTACTACTGTTTTAGTTAATTAAAATTCTTTAAACACATATTTGCATTTCAAATGTTTTTTTTTTAATTTCTTTGTCCAAACAACACATTTCATCACAAGGAAATTTAAATTCCTTAAAAAAATGAATTGACTCACTAAATTACCATATCCAAACACACTACTAAACTTTTTCACTTCCCAATGATCATACTCTATAAAACATATTATCTTCTCTCAAAAAAAAAAATCTTATCCTTATTTATTATGAAAAATACTGATGAGATATTAAGAAATTTTTATCCACATTTAGTTTGGAAAATGCTTATAATAAATTAAAAACAATTGTCAACATTAATTATTATGAAAAATATTTATAAGAGATTAAAAAATTCTTATCCACATTTATTTTGAAAAATACTTATAAGAAATTAAAACAATTCTCATACTCATTTATGAAAATTACTCGTAACAAATAAGAGTTTATCTACAAAATCTGAGCATATATAAGGTGGAGAATTTGATATTGTTAGTATTTGAACTACACTAAAGAATGCGATATTGAGTAGTACTATCGATGTTAAAATATTAAAAATTACTTTTTATCAACAAATGTTAGTTATTAGTTTTTTATTAGTTCATCAATAAGTAAGTAGTGCGAGAAAAAGAAAATAACTTTTAAAGAGTAACGTATTTTTAGACATTGTTTTTAAATATTAAATATTATGGAAAGTGTAGAGTTTCTTTTATAAAAGAAAAACTTTATTATTTCTCTCAAAGCTAGATTCACTCTTTCAATTTTCTTCCTTTTGAAGATCTAAAGTCGTAAAAGCAATCCTTGCAAAGAGTTTTACCATATATCCCAATCATTTTTAACTTTAAGTTAGTTCAAATCAACACTTTTCAAAGTGCAAATATGATTTCTTGTGCATAACCTTTTCTTTGGTTGCATTTTGACTGCTAGGTCAACCTCATCTAGTTGTGATCCTAAAATCATGCTCTGATAGCTGATTGGGTTTTTGGTTGTATAGATAAAACAGTCGTAAGTGGTGAAGTTGTGTAAGGGGAGAGTAATGATAGGCGTCTTCTTTAAAATAAAGGAAGCTAATCATTTAAGTTGTTTTTTTAGTATTCATGTTGCTTGGAGAAAATGAAAAATTTAGGAAAAGAGCACAGGAAATGTATATTTGAGATTTATGCACTGTGTTAAAATTTTAGATGTAGCAAAACTTTTATTTGTTGAGGTGCTGAATGATAAATAAAAGTTCAAAAATTAAAGATCTGCATCATTTTGGTGAAGAATTTTAGTAAGAAATTGTGTTATGAACCATAAGTAATAGGTCAATGTAAAATAGATATGGTATTGAGAGGGTTAGGGCTTTGGGATGAAATTTTGGTAAAGAAAGGTTTGAAATTGATATTGCCCTATAGAAATTGAAGTGGAGACTGAATGTTTGATTGATATCTGATATGCTGAAATGTTATGAGTTGTTATGTTTCTTATGGTATGTAATAGATAAATGGAAATAAATAGTAAAGGAAAGTCTTGAATTGATGTGGTTGTGAATGTGATTTGGAGTTTATTGATAAGATTGAATGTAGTATTGTTGGATAAATGATAGTTAAAGTTTGTACAGGTGTTTTGTTCGTGTTTATTGGGATACCACAGGGTGCACAAGCCTTACTGATGGGTTTCAGGATAAAAATATTTTTGAGGAAACAACCACTGACTTTCTACCACTGAGCAAGCCTTGTATACCATTGGGTGCTATAGTTGTAGGGGTGTAGGCATTAAGTGATGAAAACTAAGCACTCAGCGAAACAAATAATTTATTTATAGAGGGCTCCAATGAAAATTGACACTAGGCGATGTGTGGATGGCGTTAGGCGTGATTTTTGACAATAAGCCATTGTCTAAGTTGAGCTTTGTGACTTGTTTGTACAGTTGGCAAATTATTTTACAGATAGCTCCTTGTTCAAGGGAGCAAAGCGATGGGGACGTTTCGGTAGATGGAAAATTTTTATTCATGTTATATGAATGTATATTTTGTAAACCTTGTTTGGCTTGAAAATGTCAAGTTGAGTCCCAATGGCTATTTGCAAGGGAAAATACTACTGATTAGGGTGTCAAAATGTATTGAAAGGAGATTCCAAGAGTGAGAATATTTTGACTCTACTATATTATCTACCTCACAAGGTATGATAACTAGGTGGTGAGAGTTGAAGGAGGTTTCACATGGAAAACAATATGATATTAAAGAGGATCATACTTAGGGAGCTAGTGAAGTTAACCTTATCATGACTTGTTGAATCAAACTAGTTTCACCTTAATACCATTTTTAATCATGGTCTCATGGATAGTGAGTAAGTATGACAAGAGTAGAGACTTAGGAGTCCATTCAATACACTAGCCTAAGGGTATGGTTATAATATGAGCCATATGGGTTGATTTATTCTGAGATGAATGGATAGTGCCTTGTGAATAGTTGATTGGGATACATAAGTAGTGTATGAGTTGTGCGTTGACTTACATGGAATGTTCACTAAGTTAATGATTGAGAAGAATATTATGTTAACGATGGCTAGTAAATCTGAGAAGTGTTTTTGCTACATCATAAGTTAATAATTGAATTTTTATTTTACCTTGATTTATGTCTTAGTTCCCTTCAATTTAAATGCATTAGCTTACCCTTATGTTTTTTTTTTCTTCCTGCGATGATCATACATTAATATGTGAGCAAAGGTAGGAACAAATGGTGTCAGTAGTTCAAGAGCTGGGGCATGTCACTAAAGATCTATCATATAACTTAGTACTAAATAAGATGTTTATCTATATTTTTGAATGAATGTACTTATTACAATATATTTACTTTTGAAAGACATTAAAGTTGTAACATAAATACCTTGAGAGACTAGAGCATAAATATTTTATTGTTAGTGTGATTCACTTGTGTTTTTATACATTCCATAACTTGTGATGACTCTTGTTGATACCATATGTTTTGAACACACTTTTAACGTGATATATGCCATTTTTTATGATAATCACTAGCCTAATACAACTTACCTACATTCATACTCCATTGCACCCATTATTTGAGCCTTTATGCCTTTTCTTTATTCTAATAAACTTTTGATCAACCAATAACCTGAAAAACCATGAAATTCACCTTGTCTAAGAGTGTAAGGTAGTGGAACAACGTTAAAAGAGTGTGTGAAATTCAATGTGTGGGGGTGCAGTGATGTAATGGAGGAAAATGCTGAATTAAGGCTGATATAGTAAGAAAAAAAAATAAATGAATAAAAAGCTTAATTATGCAAAATGAAAATTGTGTATCGTGAGAACTGGATAAGTCTAGGCTCTTTCTACTGAAACCCACCTTTTAGTGTTGAATCTATGTAACATCCTGGCCAGATATTACTAATTTAAATAAAAATAAAAGTATAAATAATAATTACTCTTCAATTAACAAACCTCTCTTTTCCAAAATGCGGGAAATTTAAATCTTTACTAACTCGCGTAGTTCCAAAATTCAGAATTTAAAATTGAACTATTACAAGTTACAAAAGTGTAGACCTCCTTCTTAAGGAAATGTCAAAAAAACATGCCTAATTAAAATCATCCCTATGCTAGCCTTCACTCTGGCTCTATGCGCCACTAGCACCACCTGAAACATCATCTATTCCCGTGTAACAAATTACACGATCATCGCCAAACACATACAAAAAGGGTGAACTCAATATAATTAACCATGCATAAAGAATTATAAACCCTCACCCAATGCATAATAATTTATTCGACAACCTCTTCTGAGAACCTTTAATTATGCACAAGAAATCATGGCCTTCCACCATGTTCATCCAGCTTCTACACACTTTGATAATGACCTTAAGATAACACTGGCTGACACAAGCACCCACTCGTAGATCACACGTTCAGAAATATCATGTTACGAACCACCATCCATAATGTCAGGTGGAGCTCCCCAATACGAACAACAATCCATATTCTAAACACAATATTCCCTACATCACAGGCCACTACCCATAATTGATAATCAATGGAGCCAACCAATACGAGCCACAACTCGCTTGCTCATACCAGATTTCCAATATCACCAGGCCACTACCTAGGATCCCACATGTTTACCATCCATTCCGAGCCATAACTCGTGAATGGGCCTTAACAAGTTTCATACTCAAAGTCATCATCACAAGTCATGTAAAACTCTCAATCTCATTAATTTGACCTATACAAGATCAGTACACACACATCATGGGTCTTAAGGATTCCATATGCTTCCACAAACCTGCCCGCTCGTGGTTCAACTCTACGAACCTCCCCACTCGTAGTCCAACCCTACGGACCTCCCCACCCGTAGTCCAATACGCGTGATCCATTCCACTACGAACCTTCCCACTCGTAGCAACTCTCAAGTGTGAGCATAGAACATACAAACCTCCCCGCTCGTATCCTCACACGAGAGTATCATTAATATAAACCTCCCTCCTCATATTAATCATGTGTTACATCACTAAATCACGAACCTACATGCTCATGATATTATCAAGCATACCCTGGCTTAGGTCTCACATCTTAAAAGACACAAAACGCAAAAAAAAAATAAATAAATAGCACATTGCCTGTTGCGCTATCGCCTGGCGCTACCTAAGCGATGTCAGGCGATACCAACGTAGACCACCTAGCGGTCTCAACGTGCCGCCGGGCACCGCTCGCTGCAGGGACTTCCTTGGTTTATTTATCGGTTGGCGGTCCCACAGCACCGCCAGACGTTATACCAGTAGTGTGAAACTGCGTATTTTGCACCTCAAAGCAAATTCTAACATCCAACCATCCAAGGCACACATCTAGAATACTAAATACATGTTCATATATTTCAATGTGACTAAAAATTACACTACCATACTTCATATGCATTATATATATATATATATATATATATATATATATATATATATATAGGAATTCACCAATTAAGGCCATGCCAACACTTGGCTTTAACAAGGATTCAAACATGATCATAGATAACTCCAAAAACCAAATACTACATACAATTCATGCAAAGTCATAATCACAAAGTCCTATATTCTTACACAGTAGACTCATCAAAGATAACTTAGGTCCATTTTATGTCAATATAACATGCATTCCAAAAGATGGACTCACATAGCAATTCAATTCGCACCAACACGCACCCAAACATATATTTTCTACTACGTAGTAGGCGTCGCATGACGGTGCATACCTGCTACCAGGCAATGCATACCTGTCGCCAGGCGATGCATCAGATATCAGATGCAGAACTCCATAATTCCTCCCCTATGAGAATCCAAAAAAACCCAGGCCCATGGCCCATGCTTAGAAGAAAGGGAGTTCCTTGATTCCTTCCTTTGCTTTTATTTTCTTTAGTTTAAAATTCCATTAAGTTGGCTTGGTTGACTATTTTTAAGTTGACTTGTTGACCTTGACTTTGGGTTGACTTGTTGACTCAAAGAATTAGCTTAACCTAAAGCTAACATGATAATTCAAAAATAACTTGTTTTGTAGGATCATTAAGAGGTGGGACAAGGAAGGACAAGTGGCACATTTAGATGGCTTTTGGAGAGGACATGTGGAGGAAAGAAAGGGCAAAGCTTTCTGGAAACATCTAGAAAGGATGACCACATGCCTTGGCCACCAAGAAGTCTAGAAACATCTAGAAGGAGCATCCACCTTGCCTTGGCCAAGAAGACTTCTATTTTCTTATTGAAGATTAAAATTTAACACAAATATAGTTGACAACAATTTTGAGGTCTTGGAATACGTTTGTAATTACTAAACCAAATAGTCGTCACAAACGACCAAGAATCCTTATCTTATTTTAGGTTGTGACATTCCTAAAATGTTTGTATCATTGAAAACTGTTTAATTTTCATTGACATATATTACACAAGGAAGGCCCAATAGTACATGTATACTAGTTATCACACTAGACTGACTAAAATTAATCAAATAGAAAAAAAATCTGAATCCGCACACTTTATGTGTCGCACTAGACCTATTTCAATTGTGAGTGATTTTCCAAAAAGATAAAAAAAAAAGAATTTAGTTTTCGAAGAATTCTAACCTAAAAAGAATTTAATAATTTTTTTAATAAATGAGGAAAACACTTAAAAAAATTAATTTATAATAAAAATAAAATTGTAATGGTAAATTTGTCAAAATAAAAATAATATTAGTTTAGATTGTGTAAATAAACGTGACATATAAATTCTTATTAACTAAATAACTTTTGTAGTTACCATGTGATAATTCATTTTTTGGTAACGAGAAATATTTGAAAGAAACTTTTAAAATATTCGTTTTTAATATAATAAATAAATTATATTTCTAAAAAGAAAATATTTAATTTAATTAATTTTTTTAACTCATTTAATAATTAAGGTAATTGAAAATTTTGTCTTTATTAATAATTGTCATATGTGTTAAAAATTAATATTAATATTAATATTTTATTTATTTTTAAGAAAATTCTTTTACTTTTTGGTTTTTTTTTTTATAATTTTAAAATTTTTAGAAACTATTTAATATTAATTGTTTTAATAAACACGTCACAGTTATTAAATACGTGCTTAAATATACTAACTAGTTCAAATAAAACTAACATAATCAAGTTGTTCAAATTGGTTTCTTTTAGTGTCCTAAAAATACAATATGTTATTACTTGTTATAGAGTACTTAGGAATGTTCTTTCATAGTCAAAGTAATATTATCATAGTCAAAGTAATATTATGCAAATGGTTATAGTCACTCCAAATTATTTGTTTCACTATGCACTTGTCATCTTCTCTTTCAAATACTTATTTTCCTCTAGTTAGATACATATTATGTTTATAGAAGACACTCAGACACTCAGACACTCAAGTCAGTGAAACATTTCAACAAGTAATCAATACATTAATTAATGAAAAATGTAATCTATTTACTTTGACCCATATGTTATTTATAATAATATTTATGAGTCTTACCTGGATAGACCTTAGCTAGGAGGCCCAATTACCTAGATGGGCTTAAGCGAGGAGGCCCAACTACAATGGCGAAACTTGGACAAAATGTTCAATGGTGCCAAATTATATTTTTTATATATAAATTATTATTTGTAATTAAAAAACTTTTCATTTTCTCTACTCAAAACAATCACACATAATAGTATAATAAAAAAAATATGACTATCATTCACTATTATATCATGAAATAACCATAAAATAAACACAAAAATCCCTAAATTTCAAAATTTAGGATTATACTAATTTGGAAAAAATATAATTAAGGTTTTTCATAAAAGAATTTCTAAAATCATAATTGAGATTCATACTAATTTGGAAAAAACTTAATTTGGGTGAAATCATGTGAGAGTGTGCTATTCAATCTATCTGTGAGGGATAATGTGAGAGTGCGTTGTTCAATCTTTCTATGAGGGATAATGTGGGAGTGCATTTTTTAATATCTTTGTTCTTCAATATACGTTTCTCAATTTATCTCTTTCTCTTTTTTTCCTCTTACACTTTCTTGGTGGTTTACCTTATAGCTAGAAAGAACACTAATTTCTTTTATTAACAAAGGACTTTAGCAAGTTACTTTTTATTTTATCTTTATCTTTTTATTATAATTTTTCATAACATAAAATTAATTGAAATAATATAATAATATATAAATATAATTTTAAAAATATATAAATATGTATAAAAATTAAAATTAAAAAAAAAGCTTTAGGGAAGTCGTGGCTCCCCTAGTCATCACCAAGATCTTCTAGAGCCCAACTACTTATAGATGGTTGACAACTTCAGCCGAATCTGTTACACTTGTTTATATGATTGAGGATGTATCGACTCAGAGGACCGATAAGCATCTGACCAAGGAAAATAGTTGTTGAACCTAAGAATTAGTCGTAAGTTGGAGTGAATGAGATGTTAACTATCCAAGAGTTTCTACCAAGGCCAAAGTCTTATATTTAAAATAACCATTTATCTTCAATAATATATGAAATTAAAAGATTTTGATTACATGTAATAAAATCACACTTAATAGATTATAAAGTTTATGTTTTCCTTCCAATATTTTAATTTTACAAATTTCCTTCAAAATGATATTTAAAGTTAAAAACACTCAACTATTTTATTCACACTGAATTTGTGAGAATCTAGAAAATCACATTAAAAAAGTGATTGTGTTTAAAATAAAGAGATCCTATTATTATTATTATTATTTTAATAATAAACCGCTTATATATAAATAGAAATTTCATAAAAGGATTTCATTATTTAGAAAACACTATCTCTCTAAAACTCCGTTCTCTAAATTCTCTCTGACTTCTCTCTAAAATATATCACCATTCTCTCATCCTTTTTAAGATCAGAGACCGTCAGAGTGATCACTACGGCAAGATCTTTAAGTTTATCCGATCAGAACCTTGAATTGAGTAAGTCATAATTCTACTCTTTTCTTGTTCTTCTCTTGAAAACCCTACATGTGATGTAATTCGTATCACATGTGAGATTTGCATATTGTAAGAATCCATGTTGATCAATGGCTCTCATGATGTCCTCTGATCGTATTTCTGATAATTCTAGGTTGATTTGTGAGCATCAGAAGGAGAAGGGGAAATTTTAGGTTTTTGGCAATAAATTGTGCGAGTTAATCAGGTAAGGGAAGCTAATAATTGATTGTGCTTAAAGGAATTCAGTGAGTGTAATTGTGTATGATTAGAACTGCTTGTTTGATTGTTGTTAGAATTTGAACTGATTGGTGTTGATATATGTTGAGATGTGTATGCATTGTATGAATTGAGATTGAATTGAGAATGATGAATACTTGAGTCATAACTCTAATTGGCATTAGATTCCTCAATTAAAAACTAATTTGAAAACCTAACAACTCTGCAAAGGACCTGCCAATTATAGTCATGAAAGTAGGTAACAAAGTCCTCAAGAGAAACCAAATCTATGTTTTTTTCTGGTGAGGCTAAGCCTCAGAATTCAAGGCTGAGCGTTGAAAAATGCTAGAGGATCAGCACTGAGCGCCAGCCCAGCGGTGCCTAGCGTTGAAAAATGTGAGAAGAATGGCACTGAGCGCCAGCCGAGCGGTGCCCCAGCGTTGGGACCTCTACAGGTCTGGAACGAAAAGTAAATCCCAAGGCTTAGCGCTGGATATGAGGCTAAGTGGTGAAATTTGCGAGACGAACGACGCTTAGCGTTGGAACTAGACGCTAAGTGTAACATCCCGGTCGGATATTACTAATTTAAGTAATAAAAATTAAGAAATATGATGAAAACATTATTTATTATACTTCGCTTCCCAAAACGCGGGAAATTTTAAAACATTTATTAATCGAATGTTATCCAAAAATCCATACGTTATGAAACTCCAATACAGTATCCAAATTCACAAATCAGTAAGACACTATTTACAAATTTCATAAAAATAATAACGGTAAAACTCCAGTAAAAGCTTTTCCCAGTTAACCCTCTCTCCGATGCTA
>Ga0214544_1006129_pt1 | contig 22537 bp, 9 predicted proteins | sample CNSS3metaG_FD_160074 | JGI IMG/M metagenome (GOLD analysis project Ga0214544, IMG submission 160074) | Root nodule microbial communities from cowpea collected in UCLA plant growth center, Los Angeles, California, USA - CNSS3 | ecosystem: Host-associated > Plants > Roots > Nodule | place: USA...
ATATATATATATATATATATATATATATATATATATATATATATATATATATATATATATATTTGCCCCTCTAATGCAAGAGTTACAAGATCTATACTTTAATAATATTTTATTTATACTTTAATTTTTCAAAATTTAAAAAACATTTTTTTTTTTAATTTTTACTATCCAAAACCTTTAGCTTCATATAGTAAACATGTTTCAATGGAATATCTTGCAAAACTCGTTGCCGACTTTCACTACTAATTCTACACCAGCGATATCTTAATGGTATTGAATATTTATATAAACATCACGATATGAAAAATTTGAATTTTTTAATAAAATTCAGAGGTTCAAAAACATAAGGTATGAGGCTCCACGCTCTACCTATATAATATAAGAAACGATTTGTTTTTTCTTGGAGAAGATTTGTTGTATTATTTGATGATATATGTATCTTCTTTATTCATCAGCACTATATTAAAAGAAAAAAAACTCATTATTTTTTAGGTACTCTGAATAGTTATTATCATTATTATATTTAGATGGATAATGTAGGAAAAGAATGGCAAAGACACCGTCTTTTGAAGTTACATTCACATGCAGATAGCAAGATTCTTTAGAATTGGACGGTTTGACAATTTCTTTTTGATATGGAGACAAGTCACGTTAAACACTTTATTATTACTTACAAAAGTAACATTAAAATTTAATAAATATTTGTCTTAGAAGTTGACATGCAAGCAGAAATGCCACTTCTTCCATTCATATCCTATCGTCTTCTTTCCATTGTTTTCAAATCAATTCAGGAAAAGCCCAGCTAAATATTTTTATTCACTAATCATTAGTTTACCTATATTTTAATTACTCTCTTTTCATTAATCTGTCATATTAATTTTTTTTAGCTTTTTTTGTTTTATTGGTATCTTTTCTTGTAAATCAATGAGTAATTGTTTCGATTAAATTGGTTAAAATAATTTTGACATGCATAGTGTTCATTTTAAAACATTTAAAATTGTTTTATAATTTATTTTTAAAAGACATCTCTAATAATTAAGAAAATAAATTATTTTTAAATTGTCTATATCATCGTATGTAGAACTATTAAACGTATCATCAATTCAATACAAATTAATATTAACAGAAGCATCTATTATTAATGATGAAGATAAAAAATCATATTTGTGTTTGTATTAAAAGTTGTTTCACTTTCTAACATGTAATTTGACTAACTTCTAAATAACTTATTTTATAACGTACTTAATAATGAGATTAATGTCTTAAATAGTTTAAAATATTTTGAGGAATTGAGCATGAAAATAGTTATGCTTCAAATATGAAATTTATGGGTTTAGTCTTATTCTAAACTAGATCCTAAAAAAGATGAATGTGAATGTACTATGAATGCATTTCGAAAGCTAAGAGTATCATGTAACAAGTAAAGAACTCAAACAATTATTATGACATTTTGTAGGTATTATTAGAACTTTGAATTGTAGCATAATAGATTAATGGAAGGAAGTAAAGCACGTCCAAAAGCCACACTTCAACTTCAAGACCCCACAAATAGAGTCATCAAATTGTATTTACATGTTAGAATAAAGCAATTCCAAGTACACACATTTAATAATTATTGCAGCTTCCATAAGTCGTATAAAAAAACAAGCATCATTAATTGTTGAATAATTATACAAGAGATAAACAAAGATGAGTGGCTAGAGTTGTGACAATTTTTTTGAAAGATAGTATTATTGATAGAATTTAATTTACATGCATGTTAGTCAATATTTTTCACACAAATTTTATCATTGATTAATGTGATTTAAAAATATATATATAAAAAAGGAACAAGTTATCGATTACAAGCAGATTCATAAAATATAGGACATCTATCTCAAGAAAAAAAAAGACACTTGCACATTGACAACGAAATTTAAACTCGTGTTATTATAAGATACAAAATATTATTCTTATGAATTGACAACTTTTAATGTACTTTACACTAACGATAAATTTATATCGAATATTTATATATCGATATTTTAAAAGGATGATTGATATTTTGAATTATTTACAAGAAAAATAATTAAAATGTTTTAAAAAAAGATGTTGAAAATTGGTTTGGTTCTCATGGTAGTCTCATATTATATAGAGAGAGTTGAAAAAGTTTTCCTCAAATATAACATCAATGAAGTGAAAGATTTTTTGCTAAAATGATAATAATACTACAGTACAATTATTGGATCTGTCAATTTTAATTTAAACCAACTCATTTTTTTTATAAGTTTGATAGGTATCATTATTATATTATGAAGATCTTTTATTAAAAAAGAAAAAAAAAATGAAAGGACCACGGCAAACCTATAATAAAAATGTATGTACATATAAACAAAAAATATTTATGATAAACGAACTCATTTTTACTCAAGCTATTTTTTTTTTTAAGTTTTAAAATTTATGTTTTTGTTCTTTATATTTACATTTTTATTATAAATGTAAAATGAATATTAGTTTATATATTTAATTGACTTGTGATTTTATTTAAATGAATTATGTGGTATAAAAATGGTTATTAAAAATAATAAAACTAATATAAATTTATAACCACATATTTGAAATGATATATAAATTATTATTTAGATTTGTGTGTTAAGTATTAAAACATGTGTTGTAACAAAGATCACTTAGCTTTAGCTTGACCAGTTTGTTTGGGTCGCATATTAAAATATCATGAATTAAAATATCATGATGGTTAGAAGTTTACAGGATTCTTGCACATATGTGAATTGAGATAATGAACTTATCTTGATTTGTAAATCCAAGTCTTATATTGAAATATGAATCTATGGTAATGAAATTGTTCATTTCATTCATTAGCTTATGTTAAAACTTTATTTTCAATAATCTACCATTCTATTTACTGTTGTATTGTTATTTGCGATGAGAATAAAGATTGTATTTTGACTTGTCTTCCTTCATAGATGTTTATACTTATATTTATTTTTTTGCTGAAATTATATTATAAAATATTATATTTTTTGTAGAGGTCTTCAACTGAAGTACGGTATGGGTAGTTTTTGCTAACATTCTCTTTAATATATTTGCAATATTTAAAAGAAACAAAAAAAAATTCAAAACTTAAATGGTATTTAATATTACTCACTTAGTAATAATCTCAACATTTATAGAAAATGAGTTTGGGACTATAAAATAAAAAGTGAGAGTTGATGGAGTGAATTGAAATTTGAATACATTAAACTATACAGTTGAAGCAATGAGCAATGGTAGTGGAACTAGCTCTATATAGATTTCAATATAATGATAACTTTCAAGAGCTGTGTACATACCTAAATATGATTCCTAGTTTCTAAATTTAAAAACAAATTGTAGAAACATCCATCATTTTTTTTTCTTCGTTTCGATCATTTTTTTGATCATCATAGAATGGGATGGTTGGTCGAAGTGTCCAAAACGAGAATAATTACAAGAGACAAAAAGGTTGTAACAAATGCAATGGACCGAGACGGTGATGACGGTGGCGCTGCGCGGCTGCTGCTACCTCTGAATATCATTCCGAAGAAGTCTCCGTCGTCACTGGTGGACCCCGCCGCACTGTTGCCCTTGCTCGTTGCTCCGGTGACGGTCCCACCACCGTTGAAACCGGGATACAGATCCCCGTTATCCCTGTTCAATTATTCACTCAGAAACCTACTTTTTAGAAAATAAGGACAATAAAAAGTGAAAAGGTATTGGCTTCAAATTGAAGGAATGACAGAGACAAATATCTTCTTTAGTTAGGCCTTCACAATCGTCCTTCATTGGCTTCAACTTGAAGAAAAGGTTGAATAGTATGTATGAGGGATTTAATTTGAGTATTATTGAAATTAATTTGTTGTGTTGTGACTGGTGAAGGCGATTTAATCGGCATTGATTAAAAGGTGAGGATTTAAGAAATGGAAGAAGGAGATAAGGTGCAGTTGTGTAAAGAAACATGGGTGACTAGATTCAACAAATTCAGCCCATCAAGTCAAATTCCAAATAAATTAGTTTTTGTAGTAGTTTTCACTACTTGCCTACCAACATTGTTCTCTTTTTGACACCCTTTACTATCATCTTTCCATTAAAATTCATGTTCAACTCACAAAATGAGGTGTCATACCTTATTTTCTCACTCACTTTCCCCACAAAAGATGACTCAAATAACTCAATGGAAAGTCACTCATGTAAGTAACACATTATGAGTAACACATTTAACGAAGTTCAAACTTAACTCAATTTCATAAAATTGACTCATTGACTCGTAAGATAAGATATATATATTATTTATATATATATTATTTATATACTATAAAATTATTTTATTTCTAATCAATACAGAAGTTCTATCTACAAAAGTCGATGGAAATTGGCATGAGGAGAGAATAGGGGTAGCTGCTAAGTGTGGCAAACAAGTGGTAGTAGGCATTGACAATTGATGTGTTCTAAGTAGTAGTATAGTGGTAGTTACAGTAACATAATCCATGAATGGAGCCTAGAGTTGCTGAGGGTAGTGATGTCATAAAAGTGTTTAACAAAGGGGAGAGAGTCCCTTTCCCAATTATGAACGAGAAGCTGGTTTGATGAGTGTGTTGTCGAATCAGAAAATGGGTCCAAAACACGTTGTTATACTATGGAAGGGTCCCATCTTTACTTGCTGTAAAGCACAAAAAAAGGAATATAATTTCACCAAAAACATCTGACGTGGACCTACGCTCCCAACCCTAATTTCCACCTTCTCTCCTTTCTGCGCTATAATCACACTTCGCAACTTCATCCCACAGAATCATAAAAAAAAAGTTTTCTGCTTTCAAAATCTCAAAGAAAAAAAAAGAATCTTTAATATAATATGGTGCATGGGTGAAGTTTGGAAGGAAAAGGTGAATGAATGAGGACAAATGAACTGTAACTAGGGCTGTTAGCCTGTTGGGCCATGAGGCAGAGATTCTCCTTTCCCAATGACCTCACGATCACGTGCACGGCCCAAAAAGCCCCCACTTTTCCCTGATTTACTTAATTATTAATCAACTTTGCTAATCCCAATTACTACTCCATACACCTAATCCTGTAAAGTGGGTTTTAGCATAAACCCAGGTTTGGGAAACAAGACGTGAGACCGGAAGCATGTAAAAAACATTTTACAATATTCCACACAGCTTTTCACACCAATCAGAATCCCAACAACTTGTGCCGCACAGTTGGCAATCTCCTGCACCGCGTCCTTTTAACATTTTTTAAAGGAACCCATGTGGCCCACACAGTGTAAGGGTCATTCCCGTCCCAAAAACCCTTTCCCACACCAATACCCTTTCTAAGGACAGTTAAGGAGACAGGTAATGTCCGTTGTAGGGGCAGATTATTCCATTATAAAATTCACTCCAGAAGGGAATAATAATAATAATAATAATAAGCGAATGAGAATATAATTATAAAAATTATAAAAATAATAAAAAAATTAAAAGGTAAAGGTGATATAATAAACAGTAAAATCAATACCTGGGATCACCGAATACACCGGAATACATGGTGAGCTGGTCAATTTGCACGGCGGATTTGGGTTGCACACTGGTGGCTTCTGCGTACTGTGCACTGAGCCCCGCACCAGATGGTACAAAAAATGCTCCATTTACCATTATGTCCCCTTCCGTTCTCCAATTCCACCCGCTCCACTCTCTGTCGTCTGTGTCCACGCGCTTCGTCACCTGCCATTTCAAACAGACACCAAACCCTCAACTCTTTCCGCTCATTATTAACAAAATCACCCCACGCGCCACCCACGCGAATGCAATATTCTTTCAGCAAGCATATATTCGTTCCAAACAAGAGTCAAAGAAAGTGTAAAAAAAGAGAAACAAACACAGTGGGCACACACATGACATTATTATTACGATGATATGCAACCGTTCATTCCCATTCCCAATACCAGTATTGAAGAGGGATGAGATTATTGATAATAATATAATAATGAAGAAAAGTAAAAAGAGTTAAATAATAAATAAAAAAAAAAAAGTTTTTGATTAAGTGTACCTCTTTGGCGTCAGGGTCGGAGGGGGCGGTGTAACGGTTACCCTGGCTGTTGATGGTGGGGTTAGCGCTACCGCCGATAGCATACATCTGCCACTGAGTGAAATCGTTGTTGACGACGTGGATGTAGCCTAGCCTGCAACGTGGCATGCGCTGCACCAAACCCTCGCCGAAGTGATTGAACGCTATGGTGACCTGCATGCCACGGTCGGGGGAGTACTTATCGTTGTGTCCCAGGAGCATAACCTCGTCGTGGTGGGCGAAGTGGTTGTTGGAAATAGTAATCGCGGTGGAACCCATTATGGCGTCGATCAAGCCGTCCGTGCAGTAAGAGAGTGAGCAGTGGTCGATCCAGATCTTCCGGGAGCTGAAGATGGAGATGCCGTCGCCGTCCGATCTCCCCCTCCACCCCACGTGCGTTGGACTGGCGCGTATGTTGGTGTTCCCTGACGGCGTGCAGTGGTGGACGTGGATGTTGTGGATGATGATGTTGGAGACGTACTGGAGGGTGATGCAGCCGTGGCCCGTGACGTGGATGTTGGCGCCGCGGCCGTCCACGGTTTTGAAGCTGTTGAAGATGAGCTCGTGCTTCAGGTTAATGGTCATGTCCGCGGCAAACACGATCCAGAGAGGTTCGTCTTGGATGACGGCGTGGCGGAGCGTGCCGGGGACGGGGTTGGCCGGGTCGCGGTCCGATGAGTCCGTCACCACGTAGATCTGCCCGCCCTTCCCGCCCATGGAGTCTTTGCCGAATCCGATGCCGCACTCCGCCAGCTTCTGGCGGTTGGCCGCCCAGTTGGGGTCGCAGCGCCAGCAGTCGTCGATTGGGTTTCCGGTGAGACACGCGGTCTGTTGGTCCTTGGAGAGGGTTTGCCTTCTCCATAACGAGACATTGACCTTCCTGCATCAGCAAAAGAGAAAGCAGCGAAATTTTTTAGTGTTCGAGAGGAGGGAGAAGTAGAAGTATGTAATGTGGGTTTGTTGGGGGTGTGGAAAGATTGTTTACCGTTGAAGTTCGTGGACTACGGCTTCGGGGTGAGGGTGTTGGTGGGGTAGCACGGTGAGGTTGAGAAGAGCTTCGATTGGGGGTGAGAAAGAACTTAGAAGGCACATTAAAAGAATGCAGGTGATTGAGAGCATTCTTCTTTCAAGGAACAATTATGACGATGGGTTTGGTTTGGTATGGTGTTGTTGTTGCTGTAAAATGATGCTTGGTTTTTGTTTTGGTTTGGGTGCTTCTTCTTGAATGCACAATTACTTAAGGAAGCTCAAAATTTTTGGGAAATGGGATGGGGTTTTATCATAACTGGTTTTATAATAGTGGTAATGGTGGGGTAATTATTCTAGGATGGAAAATTAAGTTACTTTGTGGGTGGGGTTATGAGTTTATTTGTTTATTAAGGAAGAAAGAGATTGCAGTGTTGTGGTTTATGAATAGATAGATGAGAGAAATTTATGAGAGAGAGAGAGTGTGACATAGTTTCCTGGTTTCGTCTTGGTTTTCCAATTCTATTCTGCGTGGTTCAGTTACTCACATTCCTTGCCTTGCCTTGTTTACTAGTCCTTCTTGGCATAGCGGCTAAATAATAATGATGATAAATGCAAGAGGAAAACTAAAACTGCAGAGAAAGGCTTATCCAAATGGTGAAGGGAACCAAAACAAAACCCCTCTCCTTTAGTTTCTTGTTTTTTGTGTTTTACCATGTAAAATGTAACAATAAGTCTTTTGTGGATTAAGATTCTTTGCGGGGGCTTAGTATTTTGTTAGGTCTCATTCGCATTAATCCCTCGCCTCCACTTTTTGAGAGACCTTTTATCCGTTACCACTTTATGAATGGGTGGGGATAGGGTTACTAATCACCAAGATTGCATCTTTTAAGTCAATTTTTTACTCCCACACAGCGCTCCTTCCTTGCAAAGTTCTCATCTTTTTGGTTCTGAAGAAAAGTAGCAAAGACACAGAAACAGAGGAGAAAACAAACAAGTATATTTGGGACTCCATTGGTATCTATCTCAAACTTTCTTGCCCAAAACAGACACTTCAAAAATAAGTTTCAAATATTAATCTTTACATTTGTGATTTGTATATTTTATTCCACTTCAAACAGTTACCTGTTTTTCAACAGGGCTTAATTGCATTTTTAGCTGTCTTGTTAAAACATATGTTAATATTTCAACTATCTAAAGCAATGATAAATACAGATTTTAATTGGTATAACATTATAAAATTTTGTGCGTAGTAATGCCTGAAAATTAAAAGTTTATACTTGAGTTTTCTTTTTTAACATTATTACAGTGAGCCTTTAAGAAAAGAAAATGATAGACGTGTGTTGTGTATATTTAAAGATCTGGCTGGATTCGAGTCATATTTCTTACTTTTCAACAAAGTGCCACAAATTTTTAGAATATATTGAAGCAGCATCCTACGATAGTCTACATTGTAGGCTGCACTGGTTTTTGTATCCAACAAAATTGAATTTCTTTTCATGTTTCTATAAAACTACCGTATACAGAGACTCTTCATAGAATATGTACTCCATCCAACACTTTAAATCCAAGATGTTGTAATCATATAAAGTCATGGAACTAAATTCAGATACTACTCTTAAGTCATATTTTTTCATGAATGTTTATCAAGGGAAAAGAAAACTGAACTTTTAAATAGGCTAAAAGAGAAATAAGATGTGAGTACTTGAGTAAATTTTAGTTATACTATAAGTTTTTTATTTTTCTTTCTCAAAATTTATGACAAAAGTTATCCATACAACATTATTTTAATACATGTTGGCAACAAATATTTAAAAAATTACATTTATTCCATACCTTTGAAAGTGACATGTTAAAAAAATATATATTCTTATAAGTGGTGGAACTACCTTTTTTTTAAAATAGACAACATATATCATCGAATTGGATCATTTAAAATTTTATGCACCTACCTTCATAATCACGTCTTCACAATTCAAATGCATCTATAATTGGTTTTACCAACCATGCATCTATTTCACAACATATATTATTTGACTTTATGATCAGAATATTTGGCCTCTGCTCTTGTTTTTTTAATATATATCTTAACATATATTTATTATTATGATTCCTATCATTGTGAATATTGTTTTTTAAGTTAGGCTAGTTCAGGCCCCATGATTTTATTTAGTTGGGTTGGGTTATTCTGAGTTCAGAAGTTTCTCTGTTCGTATTTTTTTTTTGTGGGAACAAATATGTAACAATTTGGGCCCTAACTGTTCGGGTTCTTTAAATCTTTATCTTTTCTGTCCCCGTACTTTTTAAAATCAATTTGGGCCTTACCTTAGCCCATTCTTCAAAGAAAAAACATGCAGCAGTAAATATCACAAGGCTATTACTAATACAAAAAGATTAAATTACCTTTCACCACTGTACCAAACCGTTTCTATCATTACCACTTCAGAGGAAGAAAAAGAGAGGGAGAAGAGAAAAATGCGAAAAAAAACTCGTTTTTAAAACTTTTTCTTAAATGTATTTCATGTGGAATTTTTTGGAAAAAAAATCATTCTAGAAGGTATTATATGCGTTCTGAAAATTTTGTTTTGGAAATCTTATTCCAAAAACTCTTTTCTAAATGCATTTCATATATTTTGAAAAGGTTTTTTTTAAATATATTTTATATGGGATGTTTCACAAAACTCATTCCGGAAGACAACATTATACTGATACTAGAAAGTTTGTTCTTAATACCTATTTTGAAAAGCGCTTTTCAAAGTGCATTTTATACATTCTGAAAATTTTATTCTGAATACAATTTTGCATCATACAATTTCAACTTTCAAAAACGGCTCCTTACTGAATCTGGCATTTTATTGTCAGAGAAAAAGTGAAAAAGGTAGATAAAGAAAACACCAAAAATAAAATAAAAATAATTCGATTTAAGTACCAAGTATTGAAAATAACTACACACATTATAAATAATTTATATTTTTAAACATCACATCACAATATAATACAAATCACTCAATATTTTTATACAATTACAGTTATTAGTTTTATTTTCTTTACCGGCAATACATAGACGGAATACCCGTTTTTGTGTATAATAAAAAAATTTCACCTCACGCTAATTCAATAGCTATCTTTCTTTTTTCGAAAAACAATAATGTCAATTTTTATTTTAGTGAGGTAACTAAATTCTAATAGGTAATAAAAGTGAACATATATCCATACCATTTCACAGTAAATTTTCTTTCCAAAGGCTAAACCTTAGGAGTTTGTGTTAAAAGATTCCATTTCTATAATAATTTTTAAAGCAGAACACATAATAAATAACAAATCAGAGTGGCGCAGCGGAAGCGTGGTGGGCCCATAACCCACAGGTCCCAGGATCGAAACCTGGCTCTGATATGAGTGGCTTCCAGTTTTTTTCAAATTTTGTATTTTTCTATAACATTTTTTTTTTACAAAAATTGAACTGAAAAATATGTCACACCTAATATAAAAACAAAAACAAAAAAATAAAAGCCTTGATCTTAATTTTCTTTCGAAGCATCAAGAAAACGTATCATATAATGTTCTTGCAAAATTAGTTTTGAAATTTCATATATTTTCTGTAAACCAAATTGAAATGAATTTTTATATTGAGTTTATATTGGTGATTTTAGTTGGTTAAAAGTGTATTTTAACTTACTAAAACAATTGAAAATGCGGATTCGTCCCCTTTTGATAGGTTAAAACACTGTTTTAATTGGTTTACATAATTTAAAGAGAATTTTTAGTGATATTAGTTTATTAAAATATGTTTTAATTGACTTAAGTCAAAGTGGAATTTATTTTTAATAAAAAACAATAATTTTAATTGATTAATTATTCTTAATCAGCTAAAATATTCTGCTCAACAGACTTAACAAAATTGAGAATATTTAACTTATTAAAAAAATAAACTAATTGAAATAAACTTATTGCCTATTTTTTTAATAAATTTAAAATATAAATTCATAAATCGTGTACCTTATGTTCAACTTTATAATCTTTATTCAGTGTAAAACTTATATTAGATTTTGAATACTTCCTAACTAATTCTCCTACAAAGTCATAAACACACATTTTAACAGCTTTAGGATGAAATTGTTTATATTTTTTAATAAGCATATTTTGTTTATAATCGGTTTATTTTTAACATGAATAGTGCTAAACCTACGTCAACAATCAAATCCAATTTGTTTATTAAATAAATAATATAAAAAAATGTTTATTTTGAAACAGTTATTTAAAATTTAAAATAACGCATCTTTATTTATACAAAAATTAAATTGATCGATACCCATTATATTTTATTTTATAATTAATTATTTTCTGGTTGATAACTATAATTTATTGAAAGAGAAAATTTTCAGTCAAATTGTTTCACATAATATATATCTTTTATTATCATTAAATTATATGAAAATTGTCAACTTATAAATAATAAAAGCTGAGTGAGAATTCAAAATAGGAGTAGTTTAAATTTGAATAATTTATTTATTTTTCCACTTTTTATATGGAAAGTTGGGCTACAAAGGTAGTGAAAAAAAAAAGTGGTTGTTGAATATCATTTATCTTTTATGCAGCAACACCTTTCACTGTTAGAAGGATCGCAAACGCCACCACTCTTATACCCTAAGAATAAACAGTAGCTTATACAATTATAAGCGTTGGGACATTTTCCTCCTCCAACTTCGCAAACTGTTCCTGGTGGTGCTCCTGAATCACTCTTTGCCCCTGAAATTTATGCAAAACCTAATTACCAATTTTTTTCTTTCTATTAATGTACTCATATCTAACAATTTAGCACATGTGTATTTATGTATATAACATTATTTGTCATTGTGTTCAATAGAGAGTGTTAGATGCAAATAGAAGAAAATTAATTACAACTAAAAAGCATGCTAAAGAAAACATACGAGTCTATTACCTGACGTCAAGAAAAAATAATATTAAATAAATATAACTATTCTCATAATTAATATTAAATAAATATAATTATTCTCGTACTATTTTATGTATTATTTTTACAATAAATATAATTATAGTATATTACAAAGTATTATTTTATAATAAATAATAATATGTCATGAATATAATTAAATATAATAATTGATATACATATATAAAAATAATAATAAATTAAATAATAAATACTGCGAATTAGCTTCGTTTGAAAATTAATTATTACCTTATACAGTATGCTATATGAAAATGATTTTTGAGAGTTATACAAATTTATGATCATATATAGGATGATAAGTGAATTCTTTTTATTTGAATACTAATTATTGACACTTGTAATAAATATCTCAATATTTCAATTGATTTAAGACACTTGAATTAAGATTGAGGCAAAGTTTGTTTGCACACTCTAATATGTATAAATGTAAATTGGATTGTAATGAACGTACTCTAACGATTAGATGTTAGTCTAAGACAAGATATATTTAATATTATTTTTTCGAAAGATATCAATTGATATTTCGTTTATTGAATATAAATATTATAGTTGTTGTATGTTTAATTTTGAGTGAAAGTAATCAGTTACTTACTAATTAAAATGTGTTTTTTTATATGGTTAAAAAATATCTTTTTAATAGTTTATCCTTTCGTGTGTTATTGGTTACACGAAGAGATATAAGTAAAGGTGCAAAAGCATTACCTAGACAAAAATAAAGACTTTAATATAACTTATATTTTGTAAATAATTTTACTTATATATATATTTTGAGTATGTTTAATTTTGCAAACTGTTTTGGGAGATGTTTGTGTATAATTTCTTTCTCCTAAAATTCACGTAAAATCTAATTACAAATTATGAAATAAATCTTTGTTCATATTTTTCATAAATTCTTATCTAAGTATTTAACTTGTATAGTTCATACTGTATCTTATTATTCAATATAAAGTGTTAAGATGAAAAAAAAAACTTAAAAATTAAGAAACATGATAAACAAAATAGATATAGTTCATTACCTGAAGTTAAGAGGAGAACGATGCAAAAAATTTGAAAAAACGACATCAAAGTTTTGATCTTAATACTCATTCTTTGAAGAGTGTCTTTAGCTTGTGAGACTTGTATGCATTATATGTATATGTATATGTATGGAAGAGAATATAACACGTATACATACATAGCTCCGTGGATGTTAAGTCCTATAATATTATTATTTTATTTAATGAAAAATTTATTATAAATAAACTTAAAGTAGAAAATAATATATTTAATAAATATATACTATTTTTTTCTTAAATTCAAAATACACAGTTAATAACATAATTAAAGCTAATTATATATGAACCTTTGATTTTTTTTTATATATATTAGGTACTGTATTATTATTATTGGTCATAAAATACATTTTAAGTTGACCAATTTTGTAAAGAGTAATTACTAATTTTGAAGAAGGAAATAATAAATATTCATGCTAAATATTTAACTATAAAGGCAAATTAAAAAAAATACATTGAATATTATTACTGTTTAAACCAATTAGTTATTAAATAAAAACATTTGTAAACATTATTATTATCTAATCATTTAGGCCATAGTAATTTTGTTTATAGTAAATTTGATTACAGAAAATGCATGTTATTTTCTAATATATATATATATATATATATATATATATATATATATATATATATATTACATTTTATCAGTATATTTTAGTTTTTTAGAGTTAATTACATCATTTTTAAACAATTTTAATAAAAAATGAAATTTTTAAACGAAATATATATTTCATCCTTAGATTATGAAAGTCATGTAAATCACATTTATCTAATAAAACAATGTGAAATGTTTTTTATGGATAACAATACGAGACAAACCATGCATGGTGGTCCACTAAAAAAGTATGAAAAAAGATGGGACAGATCGAGTATTTTAGCCCACTGACCTTTTTAGTTCTTTCCTACATAATTTATATAAAAAAGTATGGGACCGAGTAAGAAATATACCGTTTATAAAATGTTAATAAAATTGTTTTTTTATCTATAAAATTTTGTATCTTATTAATTTAATTTCATTACTTTATTTTTTAGGCATTATTTGTTTTGTAAATTATGATACCTCTGATATATAGGTATATGTATTGTTTTGTAAATTATAATAACTAATATATCGGTAAATGCATAAGTGCAGGAAAAATATAAGGAAGCATTTAATGAATTTGTAATATAATTGATAGTTAAATGTTGAGGATGTTACAATACATATTAACTATTTTTTTAATAGATTTTAAAACACGTTCAAAACAAATTTGAATAAGAATACCGAGATTGGTTAGCATACTACACGATTAAAAAAAAAAATACAACTCAAGTGACCTAGATTACAAGATCAATATATAGCCCAAAACAATGACATTAAAGACATCAAATATTTTCTTCAAATCTAACAATAAAGAGTTATAATAATTTATTAATTAAACACATGGTTGAAAACCGAACAATAATTGTTACTGTAAAACAATTTATAAATAATAAAATATGGTAAATCGGCTCATGATATTAACATTTAACTCTATTTTTAACTTAGCCTTCAAATCAAATACTTATTACAGATAAATAATGATAGGAGAAGTTTAAATTAAGAAAGTTTATTGATACTCCAACTTTTTTATATCAGTACAAAAAGTGATTATAAAATTATTATATTTTATAAGAAAAAAATTTACATGGGAGGAACATCCTTAATGCAACAACACCTTTCGCTATCCGGAGGAATGCAATACCCACCTTTCTTATATGCAAAAAATTTACAATATTTTTGACAACGATCATTGCCTGGACAATATCCTCCTCCTGTTACGCAAACCGATCCTGCAGGTGTTGGTGTATAGTCACTTTCTCCTGAAATTTATGCAAAATCTAATTAAATTTTTTATCAAAATCAAACTTTTTTCTTATTTTTTATCAACTCATGTCTAACAATTTAATAATATTAATGAAAATAGGAAAAAGGAAAACTTGCAACTAAAACATCAATATGCTAAAGATAACGACTAGAAGTTTATTACCTGAAGTCAAGAGAAAAGCAATACACAAAATTTGAACGAACGATGTCAAAGTTTTCATCTTAATATTCATTCTTTGAATAATGTCCGACTTTCTTTAACTTTTAATTTTCCAGACTTATTAGCATGTGTATGTATCTAAAAGAAGAGAGCTTGTATATATATATACACACAGATTTATGGATGTTAAATCATATAATATTATTTTTAATTAATAATTTTTTTTATTGTACATAAACTTAAAGTAGAAAATAAATTATTTAATAAATATACGTGTGATTTTAAAATTAAAAAATCATCGCATCCATTATTAAAGCTAATTATATACGATATGAGTTTTAATGAATTTTTTACATATATAAGTATTATATTATTATTTGTCATAAAATATATTTTAAATAAGGAACTTTTTTAGAAAATAGTTATTAATTATAAAGAGGAAAATATTTACAATTATACTAAATATGTAAATAGAAATACCACGTTAAGAAAACTAAAAGAAATACATTATATATTTTTAATTACTGTTGAAATTGATTAATTAGCAAATAAAAACATTTGTATTATTGAAGTGTTTTTAAAAATATCATTGAAATTGGTCGAGATACTAATTTTTCTAATATTTTATTTCAAACAAAAATAAAATAAAGATCCAAACTTGATTTTCTTTTTTTTCTTTTCAAAATAACACTGTAACTCAATATTTATATCTATCCAACTTTTGTTCAAGTGAATTTATCTTTTAACATATAGACTCATGTGTAGAAATGTGAAAAAAATTTGTACATGCGGGTATTTGCGGATAAAACTCATAAGGAGTAGGAAAATGATATTATAAATAAATATCTGCGGATTAAAGGTACGAGGTACGAGTTTTTTTAATACCCGCATGTTAAGAGACGGATAAGGGTATCATAGTATTTGTATCCGTGGATACTCATACCCAATATACTCTAATCTAAATTTTAAAAAAACATGATTAAAATATTATCATATTGATTTTGAATGAGTTATTTTTTTATCAATTAGTTTTAAAAAAAATTATTTCTTTCTAAACTGTCATTAAACACGATTTAAATTAGGTTATTTGAATTTTGTTTAAAATTTCTAAATGTTATGTAAATTATTTTATTTTAATTTATGATCAAATTATGTTGTTAAATATTTATTTTTATTTTTTTTAAATACTCATGGATATTTGTGGATATTAAAAAATTATGCAGGTACCCGCATAACGGATACCCGACGGATATGAGGATATGAGTATGGGTATGAGACAAATATTTATCCAGTTGGTAACATCAGTGCAATAAGGGCTTTTGACCATGGTTGTTTTTGATATTTTGTCCCGATTCTAGAACCGAGACATATTAGGACGAGGCTAAAAGGGTGGCTTTTGGCCTTGAGTCTATGTAAATGAAGCCATAGATTCACTTTTCTGTCTCATGTCTCCATAAATCGAAGTTATAAAGCAACTTTTATGGTAGACTTCCACTAACCCCGCCTCTTATATTAGGGCGGGTTTATTTATTATCTCTCCCATTTTCTCAATGTAATAGGCCCATTTTCTCAATGTAATAGGTCGAACTTGTAATTTTTATGTAATTCTACCAAAAACAACCACTTTTGGTACTTTTTTAAAATGTTTTCTTAGTAAGCATATTAATTATAGCATGTTTACTTTTCAAACAAACAGTTTTGAACTTATACTAATCAAATCCAATCAGCACATTAAATAAATAAGGGTTAAATATGTTTTTGGTCCCTTAAGTTCCAATGAATTTTGGAATTAATCCCTCTTCGAAACTTTATACCAATTTAGTCCTTCATCTTTAGAAATGCGTAAATTTAGTCCTTCTTACTAAATTTTGTTAAGTTTATTTGACATTTTAAACGCATTTTATGAGAATATTTAAGTTAACATTGAAGCGAAAATGTGTCAAACGGTGTAAACAATTCAAATACTATCATAAAATGCGCTTGAAACATTAGATAAACTTAACAAAATTGGTTAAAATGACTAAATTCACCCATTTTTAAAGATGAAGGACTAAATTGGTCAAAAGTTTTGAAGAGGGACTAATTCCAAAATTCACTGAAACTTAAGGGACCAAAAATATATTTAACCCAATAAATAATTTTAAAAAATATTTATTCCAAAATTATTTGTTTTAAATTTAAAAGAACTATTCTTTATTTAAATAAAAAAATTTGATACATATATTTTATACTTCGATAACAATAATTTATTGAAAGGTAATTTTTTCAGTAAAATTGTTTAAAATGATACATTTTGTGTTTTTATTAATGGATACAAAAAATTAAATAATGGTTATTGTGATAATTTATAAACAATAAAATATAGTAAAATGGCTTGTGATATTAACATTTTATATATTTGATCATAGGTTGTAAAAAGGTTAACTTTATTTTTTAACTTATTCTTCAAAACAAAGATTTACTAGAGATGAACAATCAAATTTATATTAAAAGAGTTTATTGATGTTCTCACTTTTTGTATGCAAAGTCTCATTACATGGATAGTAAAAAAAGTGATCCTAAAATTATTACATCATAAGAACACTCTTTATTTCACGCAACAACATCTTTCACCACCTTGAGGGATGCAAAATCCACCCTTTTTATAGCCAAAGAATGTACAATATTGTTTACATTTTTCTTCACTGGGACAATATCCTCCTATTTGGCAAACATCTCCAGCAGGTGTTGGTGTATAATTGCATCTTACTCCTGAAATTTATGAAAAAATATAATTACAAATTATATCTAAAAGATCTACTCTTTTTTTTATCAACTCATCTAATAATTGAACTTGTGTAGTCAATATTATATCTAATTTCATTCAATATGTAATAAGTCTTCTAAGAAAAAAAATTATTTGAAAGACACAACTTTTATAAGACGTTTAGTCAAATCAACGCTAATTCCCTAAAAAATCTTAAGAAACTAAATTTATAAATCTTTTACACTTAATTTTATTATTTTCATTTAATATAAAAATTACACTCACACTTATATTTTCAACAAATAATTAGAATAGAGAATAAAATTACAACTAAATCACATGCTAAACACAATTTGAGTTTAATACCTGAAGTCAAGAGCAAAACGATACAAAAAGTTGGAAAGAACGACATCAAAGTTTTGATTGTGATACACATTCTTTGAAGAAAATCTAAGTTTCTTGAACTTTTGAGACTTGTACTTATGTATATGTATGCAAGAGAAGAGAACATGTATAGATATATATACACATAGATACAAATGAATGTTAAACCTTTAATATTATTATTTTAATTAATCAAAATGTCTTTATTGTGCATAAATAGATAATAATGTATTTAATAAATATATAATGTGATTTTAAAATTCAAAATACATCACATTTTGTAACATTATTAAAGCTAATTATATATTACCATTAATGAAATTTTCAAATATAAGTATTATATTATTATTGGTCATGAAATGTATTTTACAATAACTAACTTTTTTAGAAAATAGTTATTAATTCTTAAAAGGAAAATATTTATATTTATATTAAAAATGTAAATATAAATGCCACATTTATAAAATTGAAAAATACATTACATACTATTAATTATTGTTGAAACTAATAAAAATAAAATAAATTTAAAAAAAGTTTCACAGAATTGGATTATAAAAACTATGTCTATTTAAATTTAAAATTTGAAGACTAAATTGTAATCATATTTGAAAAATAAGACAAATTTAAATTTTACATATAAATTTAAATACTAATATTATGTTTAACCCGAAAGTAACAACTCTAAAAAAATTTAATGGTGAATTATTTTAATAAATTATCCTTTTAAAATGTTTCATCCAAACATAACATTAACTATTATTGGAACCTAGATGTTTTACAACATGTTGAATTTATTATAATTTTATTCTTTAGAAAATGTTTAAGAAAATTAAGACAGAAATACGTGCCGCTCGTAACCTTTAAAGTGTTTTTCATGTTTTCTTTGATAAATGGTATGAAAGGTCAAGTAAAGTTTGATAAATTAAAACAAACAACTAATGATTACCAAGTAATTTAACACAAAAAATACTTCAATTTTAGAAAATTGATTGTAACTTTTATATATATATATATATATATATATATATATATATATATATATATATATATAAATTGTAATTTGTATTATTATTACTATTATAAATATTACAAGCCATTTAATAAATTTGTAATATGGTCAATAGTTAAATTTTAGGATGTTACGATAATCTATTAATTACTTTTTTGATAGATTTTAAAACACGTTCAAAATAAATTTAAATAAAAATGCCATGATTTTGTTACCTTACTTACAACACAATTAACAAAAGCAAAATTACAACTCAAATGACCTTCTAGATTACAAGAAATAATAAGATCAAAGACATTAAATATTTTCTTCAACTATAACAATAAATATATATATATATATATATATATATATATATATATATACTAATTAAACACGTGGTTGAATTTTTTTCTAAATACTCTCGTGATTGAATTCGTTGGACGAATTCTAATTAATTGGAAGAATTAAAAAATTTACTAAATGAGTTGGAGTGTCTTTTTTTTTTAAATTTTTTTTAAAATTTTTTTAACTTTTTTTAACTTTTTATATTTTTTTTCTATAAATCTATTATATATATATATATATATAATATAAAAAAAGTATTATTTTTTAATTATTTTTAATTTTAAACATAAAAAAATTTAAAAAAATAAAATAAAAAAATAAGAAAAATGGGTTGACGGGCCAAGGCGGACTGGCCCGTTTTGGCCCGCTAAACTGGCGGGTTAGGCGGACCGGGTTATAGTGGGTTGGTGGGCTGAAAATTTCAACCCAGCCCGCTCTTTTTTGGCAGGCTGGCGGGTCTGGCTCATTTTGACATCTCTACGGATATCCAACGGATATGAATATAGATAAAATATTTATCCAACTGGTAGCATCAGTGCAGTAAGAGCTTTTGGCCCCGATTACTTTTGATATTCTGGGACGAGGTCAAAAAGGAATGACTTTTGGCCTTGGGTATCTGGTACCGAAGCCATAAATTCACTTCTTTACCTCGGTTCTATGTAAACCGAAACCATAAAGCAACTTTTATGATAGACTACCACCAGTCCTGCTTCTTATATTGGGACAGATTTATTTGTCATCTCTCTCGTCTCCTAGATACCATAAGCTGAACTTGTAATTTTTATATAATTCTACCAAAAACACCCACTTTTGGTATTTTTTTAAAATGTTTTCTTAGTAAGCATATTAATTATAGCATGTTTACTTTTCAAATAAACAATTTTGAACTTATACTGATCAAATCCCATCAGCACATTAAATAAACAATTTTAAAAAATATTTAATCCAAAATTATTTGTTTTAAATTTAAAAGAAATATTCTTTAATTAAATAAAATAAAATTGATACATATATTTTCTATTTCGATAGCAATAATTTATTGAAAGGTATTTTTTTCAGTAAAATTGTTTAAAATGATACATTTTGCGTTTTTATTAATTTATACAGAAAATTAAATAATGGTTACTGTGATAATTTATAAATAATAAAATATATTAAAATGGCTTGTGATATTAATATTTTATATATTTAATCATAGGTTGTAAAAAGGCATACTTTATTTTTTTAACTTATCCTTCAAAACAAAGATTTACCATAGATGAACAATGATAGGATAAATTTATATTAAGAGAGTTTATTGATGTTCCCACTTTTTGTATGCAAAGTTTCCTTACACGGATAGTAAAAAAAGTGATCCTAAAATTATTACATCATAAGAACATTCTTTATTTCACGCAACAACATTTTTCACCACCTTGAGGGATGCAAAATCCACCCTTTTTATAGCCAAAGAATGTACAATATTGTTTACATTTTTCTTCGCTCAGACAATATCCTTCTATTTGGCAAACATCTCCGGCAGGTGTTGGTGTATAATCGCTTCTTACTCCTGAAATTTATGAAAAATATAATTAAAAATTATATCCAAAAAATCTACTTTTTTTTATCAACTCATCTAATAATTTAACTTGTGTAGTCAATATTATATTTTATTAATTATATCTCATTTTATTTAATATGTAATAAGTCTTCTAAGAAACTAATTTATTTGAAAGACACGACTTCTCTAAGACTTTAAGTCAAATCAACACTAATTCTCACAAAAAAAAATCAAGAAACTAAATTTTTAAATCTTCTAGACTTAATTTTATTATTTTTCATTTAATATCAAAATTACACTCACACTTCTATTTTCAACAAATAATTAGAACAAAGAAAAAAATTTCAACTAAAACATATTCTAAACAAAATTTGAGTTTAATACCTGAAGTCAGGAGCAAAACGATACAAAAAATTGAGAAGAACTACATCAAAATCTTGATTGTGATACCTTCTTTGAAGAAAATTTAAGTTTCTTGAACTTTTGAGACTTATACGTATATGTATGCAAGAGAAAAGAACATATGTATACATATGTATACACATATACAAATGAATGTTAAATCTATAATATTATTATTTTAATTAATCAAAATGTTTTTATTATGCATAAATAGATAATAATGTATTTAATAAATATATAATGCGATTTAAAAATTCAAAATACATCACATTTTGTAACATTATTAAAGCTAATTATATATTACCATTAATGAATTTTTCAAATATAAGTATTACATTATTATTGGTCATGAAATGTATTTTACAATAACTAACTTTTTTAGAAAATAGTTATTAACTCTTAAGAGGAAAATATTGATATTTATATTAAATATGTAAATATAAATGCCACATTTATAAAATTGAAAAATACATTACATACTATTAATTATTGTTGAAACTTATAAAAATAAAATAAAGTTGAAAAAAGTTTTACAGATTTGGATTATAAAGACCATGTCTATTCAATTTTAAAATTTGAAGACTAAATTGTAATCATATTTAGAATATAATACAAATTTAAATTTTACATCCAAATTTAAATACCAATGTTATGTTTAACCCGAAAGTAACAACTCTAACAAAATTTAATGATGAATTATTTTAACCAATTATCCTTTTAAAATATCTCATCCAAACATAAGATTAACTTTTCTTAAAACATAGATATTTTACAACATGTTAAATTTATTATAATTTTATTCTTTAGAAAATGTTTGAGAAAATTAAGATAGAAATACGTGTCGCTCTTAACCTTTAAAGTGTTTTTCATGTTTTCTTTGATAAATGGTATGAAAGGTCAAGTAAAGTTTGATAAATGCAAAACAAACAACTAATGACTTGACCAAGTAACTTAACACAAAAATTACTTAAATTTTAGAAAATTGATTGTAATTTATATATTTATATATATATATATATATATATATATATATATATATATATATATATATATATATATATATATAT
>Ga0214544_1006130_pt1 | contig 22534 bp, 15 predicted proteins | sample CNSS3metaG_FD_160074 | JGI IMG/M metagenome (GOLD analysis project Ga0214544, IMG submission 160074) | Root nodule microbial communities from cowpea collected in UCLA plant growth center, Los Angeles, California, USA - CNSS3 | ecosystem: Host-associated > Plants > Roots > Nodule | place: USA...
ATATTATTGATTCAATTTTGTCTCAATTTTTTTTAATAATTAAAGTATATTTTTAATTCATTTTTTTATAAGATTGAAACTAATTAAGTATCAATATTTTTACAAAATTAAGTACTTATATTTATATTAAAATTTAGTGGTCAAAGAATACATTAACAAGATATAGGTTAATAATATACAATAACATAATATGCTAAAAAGTCATTTTTAATAAAAAAATATTAGTATAACATTTATACAAATAGTATATTTGGTCTTGAATTGGAGAGAGACAACATTGCTCTATTTTGAAAAAAAAAAAAGTAAATGACTACATTGTTCTATTAGTATACATTTTTTTAACACTAAATTTTAATGTAAATATCAATACTTAAATGTTGTAAAAATATTTATACTTAATTACTTTTAATCTTATGAAAAGTGAATTAAAAAATATACTTCAATTATTAAAATAAATTGGGACAAAATTAAACCAAAGACAAAAAAGTGAGGACTAAATTGAAACAATGAGGTATAGATAGGTACTAAATTGAGATCAGTACAATGACATTTGCCACACGTGGCATTATCCTGCCATGTGGCATTGATATTGCCATGTGTCACAATAGGGACTTGACACGTGACAAAAAAAAACTTTTGCAAAAAAAATTAAAAATAAAAAAAAAACTATAAAAATCAGATAGTGACATGTGACGTACCGTTAACGGCGTTAATTATATTTTTTGAAAGGAACCTAATTAAGGCATTTTTTTCAAAAACGAGGACGTAATTAACACTTTTTTTTCACGGATACCAAATTGACACACTCTTACCAAAATGGGTACCATCTAACTAATTAAACCATTTCAAAAACAACTAAAATCAAAAGACAAAAGTCAATACGTTCAGCCAAAGTCTGATTTAAGAAAATACTAAAATCAACTAAAAGACAAAGTTGAAAGAACCACATACGATTACAGTACTTTTACTTGCTTAATCATTGTTTCAAAACCAAACCCAAAAGAAGATGAGATCTCATCTTTCAAATCCTCCTCTGCCTTGTACCATTCTTTTTCCTTTAGTTCTTGTACCTCGTAATTTGGGTGACTTCCTATAGAACCAATTGGTTGTATGGTCGATATTCCAACCAATCACAACTTAGAATAACGAATGTGTTGAGTTTGACTTGGTGCCATCATGCAATAAGGACGAACTTGTCCATCACTCCAACCTTTACGCCTCACCTAGCTCAAGGTAGACAGACTAACCTCTCTGCACCAAAATCAACTTAACATTTTAAACCAAAATAATCTCAAACACTTACCCAAAAAAATTTATCCTTTGATTTAGGATAACCTTAGACCAAAACACAATTAAATTTAAGAAATAAAAGTTAGTTATTTGAACATTAAAAACATCTTCATTGTAGGAATTATGCTCAGAGTTATTTTAAAACCAGGATTTTGTAAGAAGATCTTTATATTAGTTAGAATAAGCTAACAATATAATAAATTATTTAGAAAAATGAAAAAATATTTATAAATATGTTTTTAGTCCATGTAGTTTCAGTGGATTTTGTAAATGGTCCTTGCTTGAAACTTGATCGCCATTTGGTCCCTACGCTTTTAAAACGTTTGTTTTTGGTCCCTATTTTAAAGCGGCGTTAATAACGTGATTGCGTGGCAAACGGCGTTCCACATCATTACCAAATATGTTGACACCTGTATTGACACATAATTGACACGTGTCTGATTATTTTTTTCGTTTAGGGTAAATGAAATGGGTGAAACGCTCGTTTAGGGTAAATAAAAATTTACTCTTGATTGTAAAATCTGCTGACGTCCAGAGCTGATGCAATCGTCTACCTGAATAGGGTTTTATTGTGCGGCGTAGCACTGACCACAAAACGTGATGGAGAGATTGGGGAAGACGACTTAATCTCATGAAAGGTGGTTTTACTTCTTCTGTAATAGTGTTCGAAGGACATGATTGGGGAAGACGACTTAATCTCGTGCTGTGATTTTCCGCTGAATATGAAGGTTTAATTCAATTCTTTTAGGTTTTCAATTAGTTTATTGGTTTTTACGTTTTATGCATTGAAATCGTTGGTTGCATTTGGGATTTTCGTTTACGGTAACGAAGTTAGGGTTTCTGGTTTTGCAAAGAATGTCTTTCTTAGTTGCGTTTTTCCACATGGGAAAGTTTGAGTCATTTAGGGGAGGTTTTTGCGTTACAACGGAGGGGAAGAACACGTATTCCATGTATTGGATCCTGATAAGTGGTCCTATTTCAAGGTCTTATCTATATTAAAGGAGGAGTTCAAATACGATGGGGCGATGAAGCTCTGATGGAATCCGAAGAGAGGTCGAATGGATAAGGATTTAAGGCCTTTTGTATCAAATAATGATGCACTGCAATTGTGTGCTTGTGCGGAAACAAAGAAAGAAGAGGTCCAGATTTATGTAGAGCATGTGGTGAGTATAGCTGAACCTATTGAGTACATTGAATGGATACAGAATGCAGGTGAAGGTGGGCGTGAAGAGGAGCCTAATGTGGTGGTGGCTGGTGTTGAATGTCAAGATGGTGGGAAGAGGGATGAGGCTACTGTAAAAGAAGTTGGGGTTGCTGACTTAGGGGAGACCAGAGTGGAGGATGAGGGTATTTCTGAGAAAGGGGATGTAAGACTCGTGGAAATTAATTAATTAAATAATTAATTAATTAATAAATGCGGGTGGTGGGAACTTTGATGTCATTAAATGTTAAATGGTATGACGTGGAAAAGTACTAGTTCAAATGGTTGAGAGTACTTTATGGTGTGAGAGGACTTGGGTTCAAGTCCTATGTATGCCAATTGTGTTTTATTTGATTTATTATTATTTTGATAATATATATGAGCTTGTTAAGTGATAGTATAATCAAGAGATTATAATAATTATCATCAAATATGGGTTAGTTGAATGGTGATGAATTGAATTAACATTAAGAGGGTCACGGGTTCAAATGTTGATAGTCATGAATTAACCCTTATTTTTTAATAAGAAGCAGCTTTGGCTTGAATGTGAAAGGGCGGAGAAAACCTAGCAGAAGGGGTATAGTCGGGGATAAAAAAGCACTAAGTAATTACCCTTGAATGGAAATTAAACACCCCATTAAGCCCATTTTCGTTTTAGCACTTAAACCCATCATAAAGACACCTACAAAAGGTTATTTTTTTTAGAGAGGAAGGGTTTTTGTTGTGCTGTTAATTGGTTTTTGAGAGGAGAACGAAATTATATAGTGAGAGGTGAGTTTTGGGTGCAGAGGCTAAATTGGGAGAAAGTTGAATCAAAGCATTGGTGAACAAAGGAACATTATTTTTCCTCAATTTTAATCAAGAATTTCAGGTTAGGGGAAGTTGTCTTTTGTGTATAAAATCAAATGTATTGTGATTTTCGTTTTCGCAATTTTCAATTGAATTCTGAGTGCTGTGAATTTCGTGTTTGTGTGATGAGAGTAAAAATTGGTATGGTTGTTGTTGGTTGCAAAACCCTTTTATGCCCTATATGATTTGGGGATGAGGGTTTTGGTAGTGTAGGGTTGTGGGTGACTAAATCATGAGTTTTTGGTAGTTTAAATGAATATAAAACATGTTCTGAGGTTTGCTTGCACCTATTTTATGCTTGGTAATGTTTGAGTTGTGTTTTGGTCTGGTTTTGGTGAGTTATATGCGTGAGCAGAGACGAAACTCTGATATTTTTGCCCAAGCGAGTCACTCTCGCCTAAGCGAAAGTTGCAGAAACTCATCCCTGGTGTTGGTTCGCGCATCTCGCTCAAGCGACCAATTTTGGTCTTGAGCGACACGTCCACTCGCTCAAGCGAGAATAGCTCGCCCAAGCGAGGTCGCGATGAAACAAGTCACGTCTTGTGTTCAAATCCTCGTCCAGGCGAGGGATTGTGTTTGAGCGAACGAAGGTCTCGCTCAGGCGAGAAGGTCTCGCCTAAGCGAGAGCTCGTGGTGAGCCATTGTTTCTCACTCGCTTAGGCGAGGTGATTCAGTTTGAGCGAGACATATGTACTCGCTTGGGCGAAGACCCATGGCTTAAGCGAGAATGGCGAGAAGTCAGGTTTGTGTCTATTGTTTGAGTTGGTTTGCTTGGTGTTTCCTAAGCTAAGGAAATTATATGCATATGTTTGTGGTGTTTGGACTTGAAGGACTAAGTCCTTAGGATCTGGGATGTGGTTGGCTTGAGTCGCGAGCGAGGAGTTCGTGATGGGTGGACCGCATGCGAAACGTGAACAATTTAGTTCACCGGAGGTACTCTCGTTGGGATGAGTGGGCGAGGGAGTTCATCTCATGCTCAACTTGAGAATGCTATGGGCGAGAGAGTTCATAGTAGGAAAGGCGGGTATGCGTGTCCGGGTCCGAGCGAGGAGTTCGGATGACGGGCAAGGAAGTCCGTGAAGTAGGACTACGAGCGGGATAGGCTTGTAGGTTGGACCACGAGCGAGGAGGGTCGTGGAAGCACAGGAAGTCCCAAGATTTAGAGTGCATGCATGAACTCATATTGGTTATGAGTGTGGGAAAGTGGGGTTTTTGTAAAGAAATAAATAACTATGAATTAGTGGGTGGGTTTACTTTACATTTATTTATATCTTTGTGCATAGCTCACCCTATCTGTTTGTGTGTGGCGATGATTGGGTAACTTGTTATCCGGGAGCAGATGTGTTACAAGTGAGCCAGCTACATAGTGGCAGAGAGTGGGGACCAGTTGCATGGGACTTTTATAGATACTTTTATTTAATTTTCATGTAATTTAATTATTGTTTTGGACCTTCAAACTGTAATAGAGAATTATGAGTATTTTGTCTATTTATAGTGGATATAAATTTTTAAGAGTTTAAAATTTCCCACGTTTTAGGGAAATGGTTTATTTATAAATGAGGTATTTATTTCTGTTTATTTTATATATTTTAAGTAATATCCTACCAGGATGTTACATGGGATGTCGGTCATAGGGATGCTGAGAATGAGGATGTTGCTGGTGTGGACGACCAAAGTGATGTGGATGATAGTGGTGTTGAAGAATTGGACAAAAGTGAAGAAGAACGTCATAGAGACGACTACAATTGTTTTGGGTCCACTAATAAATCACCCAGAGACATCACAAAACTACTTGAAAGGTGGAAGAATTTTTCTAAGGAAAGGAGAAGAAGAAAGTCTTCGGCGAGTGCTGGTGTAGGTGCTTTTAAGACAGATTCAATAGGTCAAAATCATGACATAGATGCCACATATAGCACTGATTAATAAGACAGTGATGTTGAGTGTGAAGGAGAGCTTATGCACAAGTATACCACTTTTCAAAGTGAAGATATGCGAAAGGACTTCAAGTTCAAGGTTGGGATGGAGTTTTGCCGAGTTTAAACAAGCTCTTAAGGAGTATTCAGTACTAAATGGAAGAGAGATAATGTTTGTTAAAAATGATGATATAAGAGTGAAGGTGGTTTGCAAGAAGAAATGTGGATTTCTGATTTTGTGTAGTAAAGTCATACTTTCAGGGTCAAGACATTGGAGATGGTTTCTGAGTCTATTGCTGGATGACATTGGGGATGTGCAATCTAATCGGTGGGTGTTCATTTCTAACCAGCAAAAGGTATACTTCATGTATCCAATAAAAATGTGTTATTTTCCAGCACTGTTTTGGCATTCTTGTGATAATATTAATTGCCTTTTTGCTTCTATCAGGGACTAATGCAAGTATTTGATGAAATCCTTCATGGAGTTGAACATAGATTTTGTTTAAGACATTTATACAACAATTATAAGAAAAAATTTGGAGGAGGAGTAGTCATACGCAAGCTGATGATGGGAGCTGCAAAAGCAACATACTACCAAGCATGGGAATCAAAAATGGAGGAATTAAAGAAGATTAATGCAGCGGCATATGATTAGTTAATAGTTATTCCACGACAAGCATGGTGCAAGCATGCATTTAGTGTATACCCTAGGTGTGATGTGTTTATGGATAACTTGTCATAATCATTTAATAGCACAATTTTGTTAGTTAGGGATAAACCTATAATTACTATGATGGAGTGGATAAGGTGCTATTTGATGAGTAGATTTGCTCACTTAAGAGAAAATTTTGCTGCATATTTTGGAGTTGTTTTGCCTAAGCCAAATAAAAGGCTAGATAGGGAAATTGAAAGAAGTGGGAACTGGATTGCTGTTTGGACTGGGGATGCTATTTTTGAAGTGACCCAAGGATTTACAATGGAGAAATTTGTTGTTGATCTAGGAAATCGTAGGTGTTCATGTTATTTTTGGGAATTAGTAGGAATACCATGCAGACATGTCATTGCTGCAATAAATTACAAATTAGAACAAACCCAAGATTATGTCCATCGTTATTATAAGAGAGAGGCTTACGAAGCTTGCTATGGGCCAAAAATTACACCCATCAATGGACAAGAATTATGGCCAAGAACAAACTCCACACCTTTACTTCCTCCATCATTTAAGCCTCCTCCAGGGAGGCCAAAGAAATTAAGAAGAAGGGAGGCAGATGAGAACGTGAGTTACTCTAAAGCAGGGAGGAAACCTATAAGGATGAAATGCAGGAAATGTAACCAATATGGTCATAATAGTAGAGGTTGTAGAGCTGGGAAAACATAGGTACAAAAACTAAACTTTTTACAATCAAATTAAACATTGCTTATAGTAACCTCGTACCTAATCAATATTTCATGTTCGTGACAGGGGAAAAAGAACCAGAGAAAGAACAAAAATGTTGTAAGTGAAGGTACCAGTGCATCTGGAATGAGAACCAACATGAGGTTGAGATCCTCCATAAGCACCACATCACAGCCATCAACTAGCAGAGGAGGGAGGAGATCTAAGAAAGCTGCAGCGGCCACAACAGTTTTAAGCTCGCAAGCTAGTACAAACAACGCCTCATGATGACCTAGTTTAGGAGTTGTGTTATTTTGGAAGCTGTGTTATTTTGGGAGTTTTTTAATTCGAAGTGGTATTGGAACTTTATTTTGGGGAGATGTGATATTTTGGTTGTACCAAACTTTGCATCAGGCTTTGTATTCAACTTTAGGGGACCACTTCTTATCTTTATCACCACTTGTCAACATATTGAACCACTGTAATGTTTATGGGCCGTATGATGTTAATGGAGCATCTTTTATATTTATATCATCTTGGTAATATAATATGTTATGTGTTGAATATCTATATGATATTGAACCAATTAATACATGTGTATGCTGAATATTACAACACAGGTTATGGACCACTTAATAATGGACAAGTTCATGCCAAAATTTTAAACAATTATATGTCAAAGGGAATGATAACGTCTCCCAAATGGACTCATACAGGAACTAGTAACAAAGACATTGATAACAAATAATCTTCAAATGCCAAAGCTTTTAACACTAATATGTCATTTTTTACAATTCACCACAAACTGATAACAAATAACACTTCCATGGAATGGACTGATAACACACCCAGAACCAACATCTTAATTCAGCACCACTCATTATAGAGTAAACATGAACAACCAACACGTTACAATTCATTTTCAGCACGAATAAAGTACAAAAAACAATAGTAGATGCCCACGAAACTAAGAAAAGCCACGTCTTAATTTGGCCCATTTTTCTCTCTTCCATCAACTTCTTCTTTAGCTTGGCATTTTTCTAAACCAAATCGACGACCCTTCTCTCATTATCACAAAAAGTTTCTTTTTCTTTTTTCTCTATTAACTTTTCCCAAATAGGTTCCACCTCATCAGCTCATTGGAAGAAGCTACAATTTCCTTCACTCTACAATGACCAAAAAAAAATCATTGACAACAAATAACTACCTCAGATCTAAACACTGCAAAAAATGATACTTACTGCCTAGTTTCTACATCTCCAAAAAAATCTACCATTATTCTTCGCGGTAGTGGCTTTCAAAAGCAATAATATTTTCCCACATCTACAAATTTTTGAACATCCGAGCATTGAAGAAGAATATGAGGTGGAACACTTCGATCCATGACTCTTTTTCATTTTTAGAAAGGGAGAACAAGAAACCCTAATCCTCAAAATTTACCTCAACCCCCACCAACATCAACACACTAACCTCTTTCAAATACAACATTGCATCTGAATTTCACGATCCATGACTCTTTTTCATTTTTAGAAAGGAAGAACAAGAAACCCTAATCCTCAAAATTTACCTTAACCCCCACCAACATCAACACACTAACCTCTTTCGAATACAACATTGTATCTGAATTTCACTACAACTGATTTTTACCTGTAATCCTTCCATATTTCTTGCCATTCAACCATTTCTTCCATTAAAAACCCACTTCCAAAACGTCAGTTTCAATTAACCTAAAACGAAATTTAAATTAAAAAAATTAATGAGACACGTGTCAATATAGGTGTCAACAGATCTAGTATTGATGTGGACCAAACGGTGATCAAGTTTCGAGTATAAACCATTTACAAAATCAACTGAAACAGACTATAAACATATTTATCTCTTTTTTATATTATAAGCAACTTTTTGTTTAAAATGAATATTAATAAATGTTTTCCTATGAAAGTGTATATAACATTCGGTTAAATAAAATTTTATGATAAGTATTTGAATAATAATTTGAATAAAGGTATATTTGAAATCTTAACAATGATACGTTACAATAAAACTAAATAAAGTGACTCTTACCATATATTTTTTTTGTTTTTTTTCATTGTTTTATTAAGTTTTACATAGTGATATTCCTTTTTTTGGGTAGGTTATAATTTAACTCAAATTAGTGAGGACTTTCTAAGCCTCCCGCAAACTCCAAATTCTGTTATAAAAGAAAGTTTTAGAGATGAAAATATCGCACACTCATGTTTAAAAAATATTGTTTAAAGTGTTTTAAAGGGATTTATGGATGATAGAATAAAAATGTTCATGATCAAGGAGACATAATTGAATAACATATAGGATCAAATTGACTCTTACAATAATTTCTTACTTTTTTTTATCTGTTAAACTTTATTATACAAGTTAAACTCTATGAAGTAGATGAAACTCGAAAAAGTTAAAAACTACTTAAGGATTTTAATGTAGAACTTTATTTTAATGGACAAAATAATTCTTAAGAATAAAAATTATTCTTTTTCAATCACAATCCTACATATAAAAATTAAATGAGACTTAATTCAAATAATCAAAAATGTAATCAACAAAATGAAAACTATAAGCACTGGATTTGAAACCACTTACACTGCCTATTTTTCTAAAACCCAAACGTCAAACTACGTCGTTTTTTCTCTGTATAAACTAACACTGTAAAATTCGACCCGCATGATTGTGAATGGAAAAAAAGAAGAGAACATTGTGTGCATGTTGCTTTTCTTTATCACTCTGAAACTTTGGCCAAAATACCCACCCAGCAGCTATGGAATGCTATTTGAATTACCCAATGCATGCAATCGCTCCAGCTTAAGAAATCACTGTAAAGAAATCTATACTTCTCATATACCTAAAGCTTTCTAGCAACAGCACTGCCATTCCCCTACCGCATTCAATTTATAATTGGATTATTTTGCACCACACAAATATTGATATAGTATGTTTAAAGCAAAATTCGCAGAAATAGTTCGAAACATCGATGCAAAATCCTATGGAGCAACAAAAATACATCGACGCAAGCACAAATAACAAGTACAACAAGTCACTGACAAAACCACAAACAAAACTCGACAAAAATTTAAAACTAAGGTTTCGGAAGATAAATTCAGCTAATAAGTTGAAAAATAAATAGTTCTAAAATAAAAGATTTTAAAGCTTGTCTTCATACTCAGAAAGAGGAGTCATCTGTTCCTTCAAGCCCTTCCTCTTGCGAATGTCCGCCACCAGCTGTGCAGCTTGTGATCCAGCCTCCAATGGGTCAGAGGACATCATGTCCCAGTGATCAAAGACACACTGTGGGAAAGCTTGGCCTGATGTTGCAGCCCTCAAGGTGCTTGAGAAACCAAATGACTCAATGACAGGGAGATATGCCTTGATGTTGTAGAGTGGGGTACCTGGCCTCTGCATTTCCTCAAAAACGTGACCACGTTTTTGATTCAGAACACTGTAGATACCACCAAGAGCTTGCTCAGGAGCCTGGATTTCAACCAGGTAGACAGGCTCAAGAAGCCTGGGTTTAGCAGTAAGCTGTGAAGCATAGAACACTCTCCTGGCAGTAGGAATGATCTGACCACCACCTCTGTGGATAGCATCAGCGTGAAGAACGACATCACATACTTCAAAGCAGATACCCCTCATGTTCTCCTCAGCCAATGCACCTTCTTTTGATGCCCACTGGAATCCAGCAACCACAGAATCCTTGATTTCATTCAGATACTGCACTCCCTTACACATATCAACCACCATGTTGGGTCCTGTGGTCTCAGGGCCGAAACACCAAATCTTCTTAGCAAGATCCTTATCCCAGCCATAATCTTCAGACAAGATCTTAGAACGAACCTTGGGGTCATCCCTTGGTCCAATCTTGCCATCATCAATGGCTTCAGCCAGACCCTCCTCCATTGGCCTTGCTTCCATGTACAGACGGTTGTGCTTGTTTGGTGACTTGCTCATCACAGTGCGGCATGACCTCTCCAGCACAGTCTCCCTGAATGACACAACAGGGTCAGATTTAATGATCTCAGCTCCACCCATGAAATCATCCTGCAAATCCTTCAAACAGATCTCAAGATGAAGCTCCCCTGCACCAGCAACAATGTGCTCACCAGACTCCTCAATGGTACAAACAACCATAGGATCTGATTTGGCCAATCGCTTGAGACCTTCAACAAGTTTGGGAAGATCTGAGGCAACCTTGCACTGAACAGCAACACGCACAACTGGGGAGACAGAAAACTTCATTGCCCTAATAGGGTGAGCATCAACTTCCTTCTCGTTCGTCAATGTAGCATTCTTTGTGATGAATTGATCCAAACCAACCATAGCAACTGTGTTACCACATGGCACATCCTCAACAGTTTCCTGCCTCTTACCCATCCAAATGACAGTACGTTGAACACTCTTGACATACAAATCTTTTTTCTCTCCAGGAACATAATTTGGTCCCATAATCCTCACTTTCAAACCAGTTGAAACCCTGCCAGAGAACACACGTCCAAAAGCAAAGAATCTACCCTTGTCAGATGCTGGAATCATCTTTGACACATAGAGCATCAGAGGACCCTCAGGGTCACAGGCTCTGATAGCTGCAGCATATTGATCGTCAAGTGGACCCTCGTACAAATTTTCCACACGGTACTTCTGGGCAGTTGAAGGAGAGGGAAGATGAAAGATCATCATTTCCAATAGGGCAGTACTTGCTGGAAGCCAGGTTTGCATGACACGCTTCATCAATGCTTTACCCATGAGGTCCTTCTCCTCAGATTTCATGGTGACACCAAGTTTTAGGAGCATAGGCCACAGCTTATCCTTCTGGTCATTCATGCAAGTGTTAATGATCTGTTTGATGGGCTCATAGCAGAACTGAACAAACCCACGCTTACAGGTAGCAGATCCAGTGTTCTTACTGGTCCATTTCTTTGTGGCTGGATCAAAGAAGTTTTCACCCCAGAGTCTCTCCATCATCTTGCCTTCATCAACTCCAAACTTTGAAGCATACATCTTGGCAAAGTTAGTCAAGGTAAAAGCCCACCCATGTAACCCTGCAGAGAAAGCAACAGTTCCTTTCTCTGGGTAGACCTGAACATCACCCAGAAGTGGATCTTCATAAGTAGCCATGATGACATTAGCATTCTCAATAACCCTCTGGAATGTTTGGTAAGCCTCCTCTCCATCCACCTGGAGTTCAAGGAAGCACCTGTCCATCTTGTTGACAGTCAGAACAGGCCTAATCCTTTCTCCCAGAGCTTGACGCAGCACAGTTTCAGTTTGGACACAAACTCCTTCAACACAGTCCACCACGACTAGGGCTCCATCAGTAATACGGAGTGCAGCAGTAACTTCAGATGAGAAGTCAACATGTCCAGGGGAGTCAATGAGATTAATGAGATACTCATTCCCATTACGTTCTCCCTTGAAATTCTTCAGAGATTCATCACTCATCTCGTAATAGAGTGAGATACCAGTAGACTTGATTGTGATACCACGCTCAGCTTCATCCGCCCTGGTATCAGTCATTCGGACATCACCAGCCACTTCCTGAGCAATAATGCCAGCAGCGGCCACAAGAGAATCGGTCAGAGTTGATTTTCCTGCAATACAAAAACATAAACCATATATAGTCAGTAAACAAGCAAAGTACAATGATTTCATAATATTGCGACCGTACAATATATAGCATAAAGCAGCAAAAACAGTTGAAAATATATCCTTCATAAAAAAAGTGTCTATTACACAATGATTTTGTTCAAAGCCGTAACTTAAAATAATACCAAAACACCAAAGAAAATTAAATATTTTCATTTATAACAGAGGGTGAGGGAACATCAAAATTAGAATCAGACAAGTGCATGAAAGAGAAAGAAACACAAAATATAAAATGTGTTAATTCCATACCATGATCAACATGGGCAATGACAGACATATTACGGATATTGTGCTTAAAGTCCATAATACGACGGAGCTCTTCAGCTGTGAACTTCACCTGCATGCATAGAAAATTCTCAATTCAGATTGCGAACATTCGAACAGCATATAAATGATGAAATTATGCATTGCACTGTACAAGACTTACCATTTTGACTAGTCTTTATTTTCCACCAAAAAATGAGTCAAAACTGATACATTAAGACACCAAGGTTAGCTAAATCGTAATATATTAAACAGGCAACAAAAGGCAAAACATGAAAAAAAATTAATTAGCATAACTTCATCAAAAATAAATTGCAGAGAAAAAAGACAGCATCAAAAAATTTAGCATGAACAAAACAAAAATCATTTGGTGCTTTTAAATCAAGACCTTCAGTATTTGCACGAACTATTATATCTCCTTTCAGATAAGCTTCTACAAATTTAAAAACAAAAAAAAAAGAATCGCAATTGTTCAAAACCCTAGGTTATGATACCAGACACAAATTACATCCAACAAAACAGCACAAATTAGCAACAAAACGTTAAAGCTAAAACATTTTAACATTCAAGAGGGAAAGAGTGTATGTTGACCCAAGATCCATATCTCACAAAGAAAAAGCAAAACAAAAAGCCAAAGCCAAAGGCCATGTTCAGATTTAAATCATCTGCGTTCGAATCAGGTGATATCAAAGCCCGTAAAGGACAGCTCAATATGATGTATTCCATAACAGCTAATCGAACAACACGAATACAAATACGAAAAGGCACGAAACATGTCGATAACAAGCAAATTAACATAATCATACCGATTAACAAGCAATACAAGGTAGTAAATCCACAAACACTGAAAGTGGAATAAGAAAGTTAGAGTAAAACAAAAACAGATCTGGAGGAAAACCGAGAGAAGAAAAAGAAAAGATACCGATCTGTTCGGAAGCTTAAGAAAAACGAAGAGATTGAATAGAGAAAAATTGTAGGAAGACGAACCTGGAAGAGGGAGAGAGAGAGGCGGCGAAGAGAGTGGTGCTGCCTTCTCTAACGAAAGTATATAAAGCTGTGTGTGGTGAGACAAAGTGAGTCCTCAAGAGAATTTAAGGGTTCTATTCAACCACTCAATGCAAACTCAATCCTCAACCATGGGCCTTGGGCTTCATCTCTAACTACTTTTAAGCCCAATATAATATTTTTGCTTTTTTATAGAAATTTATTATTATTTTTGAATAATAATAATGCACCAGTAAATCTCTTTTCCGTTTTTATGTATTTTATGTATGACAGGAAAGCCGTTTCTGCATTTTCTTTTATTTATCTTTTTAATATCCAATGAAAAAAAAAGACGAGTTAGTTTATGGATCTAAATCTAAATTTTATGAAATAAGTATAATTAATTGTTTACGATTTCAAAAATATTCGAGCAGAGAAAATATATTTGGTTTCAACTTCTAATCTGACATATTTTATAAAATTTTACCATAAATTTATGTTGAAAATTTTAAAAAGAGCGTAACTTATGTTATAATCTTTTTCTAAATTTAAAATAAAAAATATCAATTATTTTAATTATTTAAAACTATAATGTTAATAAAAATTGAAAATAAAATTAAATAGCAGAAGACATATATTATCCCCTATAAAAACCAAAAAAGAAAAAAAAAAGTGAGACTTTTTTTTTACCTATGGGACGTATATTCACAGTTTTATTATATAAAAATTATGTTTAAATTTTAAAATAGAATGAAATATGTTTTTTTTCTCTATAAAACTTCTAAAATATTAAATATGTTTCCGAAAAGTTTTGATAGTTCTTTTCTCTAACAAAATTACTTTTTAATTATAAAATTTATAGGTTAAAAAGTTATTCGCATCCGCTTTCCATTTATTTTGTTATTAATTTTGAAATATGTTAACATTTTAGAGGAACATAATACCAAAAATGTTTGAGATATATTTAATATATTTAAAATTTTACCGATATATAACACACATTTTACCTGAAAATGTATATGTTAAATTTAACAGTATTGTAATTTTGGAATAAACGACAATTATTTTGCAATTATATTGAAAATTAAAATATATTTTATAATTTAAGATATTTAAAGTTTATAAATAGTTCAAATAAACTATTTAAATTAGACGCAAACTAGGATTATTTCAGATTGGATTGAATCTATTCATAATAAAAGAAATACTTTGATATAATCACATTGATTTTGTCATCATATTACTTTCATTAAACATTTTAATATTATGCAATCAATTTAAAGTGGTTTATATTGGAATTAGGGTTAGTTATTCATTCAGATTAATCTAACTAATTTAAAAATAAAAATAAACGACAATTATTTTGCAATTGCATTGAAAATTAAAATATATTTTGTAATTTACAATATTTTAAATTTATAAATAATTCAAATAAATTATTTAAATTAGACGCAAACTAGGATTATTTCAGATTGATTGGATGTATTTCATAATAAAAGAAATAATTTGATATAATCACATTCATTTTGTCATCCAATCACTTCCATTAAACATTTTAATATTACGCAATCAATTTAAAGTGGTTTTATTGGAATTAGGGTTAGTTATCCATTCAGATTAATCTAACTAATTTAAAAATAAATAAATAAATAAATTGTTTATATTTACAGCTTAACAGAAATTTCATCTGAATCAAATCAATTAAATTTGCGATTTACAGATTCGATTAATATGAAAAACTAATAGTATAACTTTCATAATAATAATAATAATAATAATAATTTATTACTTTTCCTATCACTTCCAAGATTTTTTTACTTTTCTTAAAATATTTTTAAAAAATTTTATATTAATTTTTATTTTTTTTATAAAATATAACATTTAGTATTAATAAATAATAAAATTAAATATTAAATATAATAAAAAATAATAAAATTTGTTGAGATATTTGTTTGTTTTTCCTCATTTTAAATTTCGTATTTATTTATTACTTTTGTATCTCTTCTTTTATTTTTTATTTTCAAAAAGAAATAAAAAGTTAGACCTAAATTCATTTTCTCACTCTCAGTTTTGATCCGTTTTCTTTTAATATTTAGTTTTTTTTTTTCATCTTCTGAGTTTTGTATATTTATTTTTTTATAAATATTAAAAGAGAAGTTATGTACTATATATTTTTTCATAATCATTTTTTATATATGACTTGATTATCATATTTGTTTTTTTAGTAATTATGTCTCTCAATCTTTTATTATATTTTGATAAATTATTTTTTAGTCTCAATTTTTTTAATAGGTATATTGATGAAAAATAAAATAATAGATTTATTTTATTTAATGTGATAAAAGGAAGATACCATTGAAGATGAAAATAATACAAATTCATTTTTTCACCTATTTTACAACATGTTATGAATTCAATTGTTGAATTAGAGAACCATTTCTTAAGATTCAAAAGAATTATAAGTGAGAAGTTTCATATTAATTCTTTTATATTATAGGTGGAATGTTTCAGATTAATTCTTTAGAACTTATTGTAAGGAAACGTTCTCAAATATGAAAATATATAGGTGAAGAGATGAAATTAGAAAAACTTATTTAAAATGAGTTTCATGTCAAATATAATTTCAAAACAATAATTTTTTTAAAGAAAAACATACAAAGATTTCAATACCAATTATATATACTTTTGTTATATTAGTAATACTAATTAATTATATAAAATTTTTGAGTATATTATTTTGGCCCCTTCAAACTTTCTTATCAAGATCCGCTAATATATATATACATACATATACATACATATGCATACATATACATACATATATATATATATATATATATATATGTATGTATGCATATGTATGCATATGTATATGTGTATATATATATATATATATATATATATATATATATATATTTTGTTATAAATTTTTCTTTGATTTATTTAAGCTAATTATCATATCAAAATGTTGTTTATTTCTTTTGGAATAATGTGTGAAGTTGTAGAAATTTTATATTTTTAAACATAAATTTTGTGTATTCCATATAATTGAATCCAATTGATCCAAGGAACCTACTTATTCATCATTGAGTTAGTTTGGTTCGGATTCTTTCAACATTTAAATTATTCCAACCAATTTTCATACTTTATCATCTCCCAAAGATCCAAAAATACTTGTAAACATTTTTACTGGAATAGATTACAATTTTATATTATTAAATATTGTAACATCTCATCTTATAGCTTAAAATTAATAAAACAGACTATTTTATCATAGTATTTAAAATAAAAAATATAGTATATAAAGTATATTAATACAATCTTACAAAAGATAAGACTATAAAAATGTGACATTTATACACTCAAACTAAACCAACAAACTTTATACAAAAATTAACCATTACTAAGGCTCTCCAAGACTTTTCACTAGTCTAACCAACAAACTTCCATTAATCACAAAATATGCACTTCTCTTATTTGCAAAAAGATTACTGCCCCTCAATATGGATAGAACAACATGAAAATTTCCTAGATGCTCATGAAGACTCTTATTGTATAGTAGGTTGTCATCAAAGTACACAACCACAAAGTTCCCAATGCAATCCCTAAGAACATGGTTTGTCGATCTCATGAAGGTGTTAGGTGTAAAACCCGTGAAAATTAATTAATTAAATAATTTATTTATTAATAAATGCGGGTAGTGAGAGCCTTTATGGCATTAAATATTGATTGATGTGATGTGGAGAAGTACTAGTTTAAGTGGTTGAGAGTACTTGATTGTGTGTGAGAGAACTTGGGTTCAAGTCCTATGTATGTTAATTATATGTTGTTTGACTTATTATTAATTTTTAATAATATGCATGATCATGTTGAGTAATAACATAATTATAGAATTATGTAAGTTATCATGAAACATAAATTGCTTGAGTGGTTGTGCATTGGTTTAATGATGAGCATGGTATGGGTTCAAACCTTGGTGAATTCAAATTTAACTTTCTTTTTGCTAAAAAAAATATTTGTGGCCTGAATATGAAAGGATAGGGGTTAAGGCATAGGCTCGGAGTGTGGGCTAGCTTGGGAATTTATCAGAGTTTTAATATGTTTTTGAATCAGTTGTAATCTATTAAATTATCAGACTTGAGTTTTGTAATTAGAGTTATAATTATGGTTTTTTTGTAATAATTTCTGAGGTATTAAATGTTTTAAATTTCCTGCGTTTTTGGGAAATGATGTTTTATTAAAGGAAGTTATTTATATTTTCTTTATGATATTAATTAAATCCATAATATCCAGTTGGGATGTTACACTAGGTGCATTAGTTAAGCCAAAAGACACCACTAACCATTTATATAGACTAAATTTAGTCTTAAATACAATTTTCTATTGATCACCCTTTCTTATTCTTATTTGGGGATAACCACTTTTAACATCTATTTTGGAAAACATGGTGGACTAATGCAACTCATCTAACATGTCATCAAGCCTAGGAATTGGGTGCCTATACTTAATGGTAATGTTGTTGACAACCCTACAATCACAACACATTCTCCATTTTCTATCTTTCTTAGGGACTAACAACACGGGCACAACACATGGACTTGGAATCTTTTTAACTCACCCCTTATTTAACAATTATTGAACTTGAGTCTAAATCTCCTTAGTTTCTCAGGGGTTTGTTCTATAGGTGGGTCTATTTGGTAAGTTTGCCCCAATAACAAAATCAAATTATTGTTTTATCCCCTAATTGGTGGAAGACCCTTAGGATCTTTTAGGGGAAACACATCTTCAAATTCTTTCAAAAGTATATCCAAAGGAGATAGACACTTGGGTTCTAGAGTTGAAGTAATGCATGAAAGTGCTCATTTACAAAAGAGAAGGTAGGAAGGTTGCTCACAAAGGAGAGTTTTCTTCAAAGCTTTGTTAAACAAATTGTTCTCCCTTTGAGTGACCTGGATAAGAGCGTTACTCTTCCCCACTTCATGAATGCGTGTGTTGGAAGCTTTCTCCCCTAACTCTTTGTGCATGCTCTCTTCATCCCTTAGTTTCCTCATTTGTAATTGATCCTCAAACACCTTAGAAGGTGGTAGGGGATGGAGAACAAACTTTTTTTTCTTGTGGTGGAAAGTAATCTCATTAGTAAGACCATTGTACATAGTTCTCTTGTCAAATTATCATGGTCTTGACAAGCTTCCATAGGGATTATGTCACAAAGCACTTTATCTTCATAGTTCCCTATAGAGAGCTTGACCTCCACTTATTGGTCCACATTAAAATCCCCTCATTCACTTAGCCATTGAAGTTTGTAAGGTTTAGGATGGGGTTTTGATGACTTGGACCCAACCATGCCATCTAGTAAATAAAATTTATCCAAGAAATGAGAGATTGGATCAAGAGTTTAGTATATTAGATTTAATTTCAGGCCATGATTAAAATAATCATGTTGAACATTAAAATTGGATCAAGAAAAATCACCTAGCATTTAAATTGGGCTTCAATTGATCCAATTGAAATGCTAGGCTAAGAAGCACATTCTAGATCACCATACATTTAACATATTTAGCACATGGTTCAAAGCATGGTAAATGTGAGGTGCTTCATGTCACTTGATCCACTTTTCAAGGCTAGGAAGTTAGAGCACATGTGCTGAAAATTCTTTTACATTTTCCCTTTCTTTTGGCCAAGAGATTGAAGTCTCATTTCCTACAAATGGAGAGTCCCTGTAAGACCCGTGAAAATTAAATAACTAAATAATTAATTAATTAATAAATGCGGGTAGTGGGAGCCTTTAAGGCATTAATATTGATTGATGTGACGTGAAAAAGTACTAGCTTAAGTTGTTGAGAGTACTTAAATGTGTGAGAGGACTTTGGTTCAAGTCTTATGTATGCCATTTGTGTGTTATTTAAATTATTATTATTTTGACAATATGCTTGATCATGTTGAGTGATAATATAATCATAGAATTATATTAGTCATCACAAAACATGAATTGGTTGAATGGTTGTGTATTGAATTGAACATTGGCATCGTTATGGGTTTAAACCTTGGTAGAACCAAATTAAGCTTTCTTTTTTTCAATTTTAGTTTTGGCATGAAGGTGAAAGGGCAAGGAAACCCTAGCAGCCAAGGGGGTTGGAAAACCATCATAAGACAACTAATTAAAGGACATTAACCATAATTTAATTGGATTTTCGTTTTATGTCATTAACTCACATTAAAGCACCATTAAAAAGGTAAAATTTAGGCTAGGAGAAAGGTTTTGCAAGGCTGTTATTGAGGTGAGAGAACAGAGCACGAAAATTAGAGAGTGGGGAGGATTGAGGGAAGCTTTGTAAGCTGAATTGAGAAGAATCAAGGAGGGTTTTGGTGATCAAGGGAGAACTTTTCAATTGTCAAAGCTTTAGGCGAAGGAAAACCATGTTAGGGGAGCTTTACGCGTTAAGTTTATGTTTAATTCTGATTGGTATGATAATTGGATTACCTTACATGTTAACTGTATTTTAAATGTGATTGGCATGCTAAATAGGGTAATTTCATGTGTTGACTATTTTAAATCTGATTGGCATACTAAGTATGGTATGATTACGTATAATTTGTATATTCCATTTTTAGAATTTGTGATTCTGGGAAATTTCCATAATTAGTCTAGTTGGTGGTGAACTACCGCCAAACTATCTTTTCCTTTCTAGGCCATTTAGGGTTCCTACAGAGGAACCAATTGCCAAAACTAGTATAAGAATAGCCTGTTTGACCAACGTTGACCGCCCTTGCCCAAAGTTGATTGGTTGACCAGTGTTGACTCGTTGACTGTCCAATGAGAGGTTGCCACGTGTTAGAGCAGTCTCTCTTTAGAATTAGGGTTTTCCATGTGCTTCTTCCATGTTTGATGACTGTTGCGATGGTGGCGGAGCGGACTATCGCAAGTGATTTCCGGCAACGTGTCGACAAGAAAACGCCGATTCGAGGCTATTCGATATGCACAACAGAACGGATATGTTGAACGGCGATTGTAGTAGCGTTTGAGAAGGTGTAGGTCCATGAGTGATGGTGCAGAGGAGGTCGTTCGACGGGGTGCGAGTGGTGCTTTTATGGTAAGGGTCGTGTGATGAACGGAGAAGACAACAACGGAGCTCTATGGTGGCTGCTGTAGGCTCGCAAAGAAGAAGGTGCGGCGACTTCGTGTTCGTAATACAGGTGCGGTTCTGGCAATTCGCGCAAGAAGGTTATGCAGCCATGGTGATTCCGGCGTGATGCAAAGTTGGGACTGTAGTTTCGGCTTCGTGCACTGCTGCTCGTGCGAGAAGATGGTGGTCGTTGATGCAGGTGCTGTCATGGTGGTTCTGGCGCGAGCGCGACGGTGGCGCAGGTGCAGGTGCGATTGTAAGGGTTTCACGTGGTGGACGACACAGAGTATGGCAGCTCACGCGAGAGGATGTGGAAGTGTTGGCGCGGGTGCTGTTGGAGATGCTGGACGGTTCCGGCAAGCTCGAATGGTGCGACAATGAAGGTTCTGGCTGCCGGACGCGCGGAGAAGATGAAGATGTCGCGGACCACCGGTGCAACAACAGTGACAGGGTTTCCGACGAGGGCGCGACGGGCGGCGGCTTTCCGGCGTGTGCAGCGGTGGCCGGACGTGGTCATGGCGACTACGGAGTGTAGTGGCGCGGAGTGGGTTGGTGCGAAAGAGAGAGAAAGAAAGATTAGAGTTAGGGTTTGTGTTGGGAAAGAGATGATGACATGGCAAACATTGGTTGATTATTTTAGTGAATGGAGGATTGCCACGTGGCGAAATCTGGTGGACTAGAGTTTAAGTGACCTTAGGGGTGCAGCTTAGTAAAAAGGAGGGGTACAAAACAGAAATTGAAGTCCAATTACAAAAGAGGGTGGTGTAAACCTGAAAATAAAGGGTGCAACTACCTCCAGAATTTTTTTTTTCAGAAATAGATATTCCAATTGGAGAAAAGGGGTGTAAACATGAGAATTGGGGGTGCTTTTAGTACCTGAACTATTTCTCTCCAAAATTTCTATTTTGGGACTTAATTTATGAATTAAAATATTCATTATTTACACTCTTAAGGACCTAAATTAAATTACTGTTGCATTATTAAACTCAAGAATATCCAATAATATAATATGCAACTAAATACAATTTTAAGCGCAAAAATAATATTAAATTCCCAAAAATTTTGTTATTGAATGTGAGCCAAGGTTCGACTCATCATATCTTCCAAGCGGTTTGGAAGCGGACAGTGCTTGGCGGTACGTGTCCCCCGCCAGGCGATTTTGCTGTAGCAGATTGGTGTTATACTTGTTATGATGTTGATGAAGGATTATGTTTTTTCCTTTTAAGAGTATTGAATATGATGTGAGTTGATTAAGAAAGCTAAGTGAAATCCCCACTGGACATTAAGATAGCAAGCTATCTAGATGTGAAGGTTCCTTTCACAAAGCTCAAGAGAAGAAGTTGATGGATTGATTCAAACAAAAAGGAAATGGAAAGCACATAAACCATAGAAAACCAAGAACAATTAAAGGAAGAAGAAAACATAAAATGGAAAGGAAAGGAATGGTAAAAATGTGAGAAGCATGCCACTACAAGGCTAGGCTAGAAGCCATGGCAACCTTGAAGATGAGTGGATGTGTGCCGCCACTTGCTATGCAAGATAAGGCTTAAAAGTATTCACTTCCTAGGGAGGAAACTCTCACAAATGGTTGAGACACAAGAGTGTTTTTACTTCAAAATGTTCAACCCTTTTACATGTCTAGGAGCACCCCTTATATAAAAGAGTTTAAGGGCCTCTAAGCAAATAAAAGATACCTAACGATGTCTCTACAAAAACCTAACCCTAGCTTCTAGAAACTAAGTCAAATAAGGTTACAAAAAATGAGAGACAAAAGAGCTAACTATGGTGTGTGCAAGGCTAATTTCGTTCTAGCACAAAAGGAGACAAAGAATGTGTCTCATATGTCTCCAAAAAGTGGCCAAAGTGT
>Ga0214544_1006132_pt1 | contig 22527 bp, 9 predicted proteins | sample CNSS3metaG_FD_160074 | JGI IMG/M metagenome (GOLD analysis project Ga0214544, IMG submission 160074) | Root nodule microbial communities from cowpea collected in UCLA plant growth center, Los Angeles, California, USA - CNSS3 | ecosystem: Host-associated > Plants > Roots > Nodule | place: USA...
GATTTTGTTGAGATATCTTCAAAGTGGAGTAAGAGGCTCTTAAGAGATAAAACGAAATCTCCAAATTTTAAAGAGAAATAAAGAAATATTCACATGTAAAAGATTCTTCGATGCTTTAGTTAGTAAGAGAGTAGTGACCTCTATAATGATAATAAGAGTAAAAGTAAGAATTGAATCTCATAGTTGAGTGTCAATTAAGTATCGAGTCCTTATTGAGTACTTCTTGTTATAGGTACTGTATTTATAAGCTTCATAAGTCAAGAGTAAACAAATATATTTAAACAAATATAACTTTGTTTGTTGCTTTAGTCTTACTATTGATCTATGGATGTTCTATCAAACTCTAGAAATATTTTAAAGCCTTTGTTAATGAATTGGGAACTATTAAGAATGACAACAAAGTGGGGGCAAACCATGCATGTATACAACATTCTCCCAAATGAACTTTTGCATTTGTTGTGCAGTGATATTTGACAAAGGTTCTGCATTTATCCATGTAGTAAAATAATTGATAATTACTATTAAAAATTTTATCTGGCCTTTAGTGAGTAGGAACGATCTAAGTATATTCATTTCCCATGTAGTGAAGACCAAAAGAGTAAAAATTCCATGTAACTCCTTTGTTGAATAGAATAACACTTCTAGAATTTGTGGCATTTTATGAATGTATAAAACTTTTTATTGTTGTCTATCTTGTCTAACATGTTTGACTAATGTGTAGTTGAGTGATCTCAGACTTGACATTTATACAATAATTTCAAAGACTTATAGATAAAGTAAGAGTAACAAAACAATTATTTGAAAGAGAAGAATTTATTTATAGAATATGTCTCATTATAACCTTATTCAAAAAAACCCTTTGTAAGGACAAAAGCATAGCAAAGGAAAAAGAGTATATCATTGTTATCCATGTTGGAAGTCCCACATCGACTAGAGATAAGGTCAATTCACAATATATAAGTGGGGTGCAAACCTCACCTTACAAGTCGGTTTTGTGGGGTTGAGTTAGATATAAAACCCACTTCTAACATGATATTAGAGTTAGGTTAGAGCCTATCATAGCGAGCTTTCTTGGACATTTTGTTCCACCATTTATCGGGCTGCTAACAGACCACCCATTCATTTCTAGTTACCTCGGCGTGAAGGGGTGGGGTGTGTTGGAAGTCTCACATCGACTAGAGATAAGGCCAATTTACAATATATAAGTTGGGTGCAAATCTCACCTTACAAGCTGGTTTTGTGGGGTTGAGTTAGGCATAAAGCTCACTTCTAACAATCCATGATTCAATTGTGCTACATTACCATAAGACTTATGTTTTGGCAATAGTTTTACCCAAGCCTCACAATGGACGCCAAATGTTCTTACTATATTTTGTTGAAATGTCTTTGAGACGAAGTATAAGGCTCTTAAGAGGTAAATTGCTACCGCCTGGTGTGAAAGCTCAAAGTTTTGAGGAGATCCACCTTTTTTAGGAGTATGAGGCTCTCAAGAGCTCCTTTTCTAAACCCTTTGTGAAAGATTTACCTGCAAAAAACTCTTTGATGTTTAAGTCAGTAAAAAAGTAAAGATTTGTATAATGACAATAAGGGTAGATAGTAAGAATTGAGTCTCATAGTTGAGTGTCAATTAAGTATTGAGTTCTAATTAAGTACTTCGTATGATAAGGTATTGTATTTATTAATATAATCAAGTATTATGTCTTGGGATATTAGATAATTAATTATTATATCCTAATATCTTGGTGATTTAGATAATTAATTATTATAGCATAAAGAGAATTTAAAATATATAAGTAGGTTAAAACCTTATTTTACAAATCAGTTTTGTAGAGTTAAGTTAGATTTAAACTCATATCTTAATACGACATTAGAGTCATTTGAAACTTATACTACCTTGATTGATTGTTTATTAGACTTATCGTATCACCAATATTAAGTTACTATCAAACCAATATTTAGTATTTAATCCTGCGATATAATATATATATATATATATATATATATATATATATATATATATAAAGTTGGATTTAATTAGATTTTATGAAATTAGGTGAAGTTTAAAATAGCATATTTAGTTTTTTTTTTCTCAAGAAGATTGGGTTATGTAAAAGGAAGTTACAATCCAACAGATTTGAATGAAAACATTTAGAATATATTGAATACAATCCAGAACCCAATTATATTTGATTTTCCTTCCATGCTTCTCCTAAATTCACTGAACTAGTAAAGTAGCTAACTAGCCCTAGCCCAAAAATTCACATCCACATATTCTAGAGTGGAGGTTCCACCAGATTTTGTGACCTAATTCATCAGAAATTTGCAGACCACGTTTTCCACCAAAATCCATCCCAGTTAAGCTAACACCCATCTGCATTTGTTGGGAAGATATTGCATAAATTTAATAATGACAGATGCACCTTTTCAAATCATCGTGGACAGGATTTGTACACACCCAACTGTTTCAAATAAAAAGTGAAACATGACTTCTCAAAATAAATAATAAACATTATTAAAAAAAAAAACAACCTAAGAAGTCATATCCACGAACTCGAATATCAACTATAAATGAATATTTAAAAATTAGAAACAATGTTGCAGAACTGACCCAAACGCTTAATAAATATAAACGTCCTTGTCCTTTGGTGGTTCCATATTAGTGAAACTCATGGGGTCCTCCTGACCTACACCTCCAACCATATTCTCTTCAAAGCTACCCCATTAAGGACCATTTCCATGCTTGTTTTCAGATTCAGCCCTTCTTTTCTACAACATTCTCTATCCTCTCTCAAACTCTACCCCTTAATTACAAGACCACAAAACCAAAAACAAGCATGGAAATGGCCAAATGGGATTTGTCCAAGACTAAATAAAGTAAAAAAAAAAAAAATGAAGTTAAAATACAATATACAATTTTTGTGTTGTCACACAAAAGTACAAAGAAAGGTAGAACCTCCAACACAGTCACACTTGAATATCCTTCTGTGAAGATTCAGTAGTCACCCCCTTGCTTAAACCAGAACCACGATTTTCACTGCAACTTCAAGGTTTTTTTTGAGGTGTAAACGACCATGATTCTCCCACTGGTGATATTCTTTCATAACATCTAGCAATATCAAAGAACACAACTACACAACATAACTGTAACACCATGATTTCAAGTTAAAGTGTTGCCACCAAAGATGGTAACTTTCTGCATGCCATTGATATATAACTGTTCAAGCTTCTAGCCATGTGGGGGTATGCAGGTACGCTGAAGATTAAACGTGTGGGTTGAGAGAGTCATGAAGGTTGGCAAGAAAGGTGATGATGGTTATGAACAGTGAAGGAGAAAACGGTTTTGACTTGGTTCACTGAAGGGTGTGAAGGAAACAGTTTGCAGAAGTTGTTCATGCAGGTTGTGGAACAAAAAGATAGATATATGAAGAGTGTTAATCAACAGTGGTGAAACTGGTATAAATAATCAGTTGTGAAGTGGGTTTGGTCCAGAAGGGACTAGTCTCTTCTCTGCACCAAATGTTGGGTCAAAATCTTGGGAGGGTGGGATGGTTTGGATCAATCTTTGGTGGATTTTGTGGAGTTCAGTGCACAAGGAACGTGGGTTTCTCTTGGTGAAAGAATCACAGTAGCGAAGGAGGTGGTGATGGAGATGGTGGAGGGTGTTGTTACCTGAGGAAGTTGAAGATGGAGGAGCTTTGAAAGTGGCTGAAGAGAAGAAGAGAAAGAGAAAGAAGAGGAGCAAGAGGGTGATGAACTTGCTCCATGTGGTTGAAAACAGAGAGGTCTTCATTTGTGAAACAGAGAGAAACAGGGGAGTGAGGAAGAAAAAAAAGTGATGGTTTTGTGAAGGTTATGGGAAAAAGAAGTGTGTGAGGTATAGGGAAATGAAGAGTATTAATGGAAAGCAAGAGACACATGAGGAAGAAAAGGGTAGGGCCTGAGTGAATTAATTTAGGGTTTGTGTATTTAGTCAGCAATCACATCTCATCATCAAAGGAGTCATGGAGTTTATATGTGAAGGAGTTGGGATGATGATGGGGCTTGTGGGAGGAATGGGTACATTAATGTTGAATTCAAAGGCTTGTGACTTCCAGGGTTAGCCACACACATAGGAAAGTTGGGGGAAATAGAGAGAGGTTATTTTAGGGTTCATGTGTTTTAATGAATATCAAGTTCATGTGGTTGTGTTCATTTGATGGTGTTCTTGATGTAAACCTAAGTTTTTTCTTATGAGCAACAACACCGAAAAAAATGCTCTACTAGAAAAAGAAAGCCAATTCTCTGGCCATGCACCCACGTTATACTGTATATGAATAGTTGTCATTGGTTTTTTTACACAGTTTTATAAACAAAATTTGAAATTTTTAGAAATTTTTGAAAATAAAAGTGGTATTTTGTGAAGAAAAAAAAATGGTAGCGATAAAGTTTTTGTGTTAGAAGTGACCTTTAAATCTAACTCAATCTCATAAAATCGGTTTGTAAAATGAGGATCACATCTACTTATATATTGTGAAGGTCTTATCTTTAATCGACGTGACACTTCCAATAACGTGTAAAATGTGTAAAGTGATATTTTTTAGACTGCGTTTTTGTGTAAGTGATATTGTTTTTTCATGTATTAGTTATATATTTAGATTTAGATGACTATTTTACCTCGGTCAATAAGCTTTCAAAATTGTGGATTTGGGTTCACGTTTTTTAAAATTACGAGTAAGAATAAGTTTATACATAACTTTTTTGTGAAGAAATTATCGTTTCATCGACTTTTAATTTCTAAAAGTGAAATTGTGAAATCATATAACAATTTTTGTATGAATGTTGAAGTCGTAACATCAAACGCGACTTCAATTAATATTAACTCCACTTAATTAAAATCATGAAACTATATAAGACTTCAACACAAGTTTTTAAAAAAAATAGAGATACACTTAGTATATCTTTCATGCTGTATATAGATATCTTGAACAAGTAAGATTGAACATTTACAAATTATTTATTAACCATACTCATAATCAATGATTTGATTAATGTAATCAGAGTTATCATCATAAACTATGATTCTATCTTAAACTATATATATTTCAGTTCAATTTAACTAGTAAATTTTTTTGTTGGGTAAAATTGCCATATTTATATTATATTTTACTAGGAATGTCTGAGGTAACATAGTGTGCTTTTCAGGAAAGAATGACTGTTTTGAAGTATTAAATGAATGCTTAACGGAAAAATAATTGGTGGGGGTTTTAAGAAATGGACACTTTTTAAAAAGTTTTATGGATATAAATAAATTGTGTTTTTGAAACACAATGTAAAGAAGTTTTCTTTGAAAAATATGATTTCATTATAATATAAAAAATCTTAAAAATGTGGAATTTGGGAAGTACAATTTTTTTCTTTTTGAATACTAAAATTGTTTTTAATTTATACGAATTTGGTTTGATTAAATGTATGATTGTATTAAAGTTGGTTTGAACCCACTGGCAACAAAGAAAGTAGGGGAAACAAAGACGAGAAAGAGGGGCCAGACGGTTTCATTTTCTCATTCATCTTCTCTTTTATAATTTTTTTATTTCATGTTTTCTCTGAGTAATTCCATATTCCTACTTATATTTTTATTACGATTTTAATATTAATTTATTAATTAAAAAAAATTAATCATGATAAAAAAATATAATATTATTAAATATTCGATGTATTTTTGTTTTTTCAGTATTAAATATTTAAAAGTAAATAATAATTGTATAAATTTTAAAACATAATATCAAATAATAAAAGTGATAAAATTATGTAAAATATTACACAGTCACAAATAAATAAAATTATATAAAAATCAAAATATCTATTAATTTAATAAATGTTAATGTATTAAAATTAATAAAGTTGAAAGATATTTTTAAAAAGTTGTAAAAAGAAAACAAATGTTAATGTTTTGAAATATTTTAAATATCTTTTTATTTCTTTTCTTTAAATTTCAATAAAAAAATTATACACTAATAAATATTGTAATACACCATTTTAAATAAAACTGCTTGAAGAAAAAGGATTAAACTATTAATAATTTGAATTTAAATATAAATCTTTCAAATATTAAATTTCAAGACAATGACATTAAGTTACTAAATTGTAGTAAATGAATTTTTTTATACAATTATTGCGATAAAATTCAGAATAAGTTAGAAAATAAAAATAATTATATAAAAAATCATTAAAATAATATTTTACATGATAAAAATAAACGACAACAAAAATATAAAAAAGAAGTAACAGTGACTAAATGTATTTCTTACAAACGATTTGATACACCATTGAACAAAACCATACAAAAAAAATGTACAATTAAGAGTACGATGAAATAAAAAGTACCTTGGAAATTTAAGAAAATTTTCCAAATATTGAACTAGTTTAAACAAGTTTAGAAATAATTAAAATTGTTTTAGTGAAATAAAAAATTCTTTAAATGAAACAAAAATTAAGAGTAAAAAGGAATAATGTTGTATTTGGATGAGACAATTTAGAAGGGTAATTCATTTATTTGAAAATTTTAAAATTCTTTACACTAAATCAACTTTTTTCGATAAAGTAAATAGAAAATTTTGGAAGGTATTTCAAATAATAAAATAAAATAATTTCAAATATCCTCAAAAGTATAAAAAAAATAAGAAGATAAGTTTTTATATTACCTAATAATTGAAAGGTTTATGATATTGAACACTTGAAATTGAAAGTTAAACATTCTTATACGAAAAAATAAACAGTAATAAAAGTAGGAATAAATATATTTTTGGTTCCTTAACTTTATTCCAATTTAGTTTCTCAACTTTAAAAATATGTTAATTTAGTCCTTTTAACCAAATTTTGTTAAGTTTATTTGACGTTTCAAACGCGTTTCATGATAGTTTCTTAACTAACATTGAAGTGGAAATGTGTCAAATGGTATAAACTTACAAAACTTGGTTAAAATGACTAAATTCACACATTTCTAAAGTTAGGGGATTAAATTAGACTAAAGTTTCAAAGATGGACTAATTCTAATTTTCATTGAAACATAAGGGACCAAAAACACATTTCGTCATATTAAAAAAGAAGAGTTGGCCCTGATCGAAGATCAAGACAAGTTGGTCTTGACCGAAGATCAAGATGAGTTGATGATCGATATGAGTCAGACTGGGACAAAGGTCAAGAAGAGTTAGCACGAACCAAAGTTCAAGAAGAATCAGTGCAAATTGAAGGTCAAGCCAAGTAAGCCCAGGTTAAAGGTTGAGCCTTAGGCTAAGCAAAATCGAGTCCAACAGATTGTCTAGTTGAGTCGGTCCGATCGAAGGTTGAGTTAACCCTAACCAAAGTTTAAGATAAGTCAACCTTGGTTGAAGGTTGACATGAGTCGATCCTGGTGAAGTTTTGAAAAAGTTGCCACACTTGAAGTTCGAGTCAAGTAGGCCCAGGCCAATGATCGAGTTGAATGGACTAGAGTTGAAAGTTGACCCAATTCATTTGGGTCAAAAGTTAAGCAATGTTGGTTTGTGTAAAAGGTTGAGCACAGTCGACTCAAGTCGAATGGGCGATCCAAGTTGACATGGGTAAAAGGTCGAGCCGAGTCGGCCTATACAAAGCTCAAGACAAGTTGACCCCGACCAAAGGTCGAGACAAGTCAATCCTTGTCGAAGTTCAAGACAAGTCAACTCTGGTCAATCTTGAGAAGGCTCGGACAAAGGTTGATTTTGTCTAGATAACCCCTTTCTTGATGCACTATACAATTTGATGCAGGCTCCAAGGTAGTGATACAATAAGTTTGAGTCATTTTTGTATGATCAAGATCACAAATGACTACTTTTAATCATTGTGTCTTTGTTAGAAAGTTCTCTAAAGATGACTTTATCATCCTACTGTTGTATGTTGATGACATACTTATTGTTGGAAAAATATATTTCCAAAATTTACAAGTTAAAAAAGACATTTGGTGAATCTTTTGCCATGAAAGAGTTGTGAGCTACTAAAAGGATTCTTGGCATAAGTATCTCACGTGATAAAAGAGAAAAAAGATTTTGCTATCACAAGAGCACTATATCAAGAAGGTGTCCTAAATATTTTAGATGGAAAATGCTAAGGCTAAGGCTGCTACTCATTATAGATTGAATGTTAAATAGAGTCCTTCAAATAAAGAGCATTGGTACTAGTGATAAGAGGCATTGATTATAGAAAGTCTACTTTGGGCTATTTGATTAAGTTTGTAGGGGGAGTTATGGCTTGGCAATCAAGACTACGAAGGTGTGTAGCATTGTCTACTATGGAGGCACAACTCATTGTCATTACAGGAGCATGCAAGGAGTTGCTATGATTGAAGAAATTCTTGTAAGATCTTGGTTTTGTGCAGAACAACTATCCATTATTTGTGGATAGTCAAAGTGTTATCCATCTTGGTAAGAATAAAACTTTTCATTCTAGGTCCAAAAATATTGATGCGAGGTATCATTGGATATGTAATGCGTTGGATGCTAAGTTGTTGGAGTTGGATAAAGTTCATACTCATAACAATGGTGTTGATATGATGACTAAGACATTGTTGAGGTCGAAGTTTGAAGATTGTTGTGAGATTGTCAGATTGGTAGTCACCCCAACATAGTTGTGAGGGGGAGAGGTGTTTGGTTGGACTCCTATGTGTCTAAAAAGTATAACCTAGTCAAAAACATTTTGTCTCACTACTTAACCTAAGTTGAAAGGGGTCTTTTAGGTAAAGAGATAATGTTATTTTTGCAACCTTTGGAAAAGAGAAAAAAAGAAAAAATTATTTGGCATATTCATTGAACCGTCTTAGTAAAATTACGATTCCTACTTCGTTTACTATTGGATCTGGCTAGAACTTTGACAGAAGGTTCACATGATACTGTTAGAAATCGCGCAACAAATGATTCACGTGTGCACAAAAAAAAAACAAGAGGGAGGGTGAATTGGGTTCTTAATAAAAATTATGCTTTTAAAAATTTTCTCCTTTAATATCAACATTTAATTAAAAAACTTTCCTTTATTTTAATATCCATAATAAAATAAAGAGAGTAGGGAAGAGAAATTTGCATAAAGTATTTATATTGGTTTGAATTAAAAGGCCTTACATTCAGTTGTTAATCTCTCAAAAGGGAGATTAACTCAATCACTAAAATAAACCTCAAATTCAATTACAGATAAGAAAGCTTAGAGTTTAGAAAACACATCTCTTGAAGCCATAGGAGATGAAGACACCTTCCTTGAATCACACAAGGAATGAACACCTCCTTTGAATCACACAAAGGATGATCGACTTCTCCTAGCAACTATAGCAACACTCAATTACTCAAGATCCACTTAGTGAAAGTTATCGCTCTACCCACACTAGGTTTTTCAAAGCCTTCTCACATAGAGTTCTCAAGTATGTGTTTTCCAAATGAAAACCTACTACTATATTTATAGAATCATATTTCGAAATTAGGTTAAGAATATGAAACATTAAGTTACAACTAGCACATTGATAATCAATTATCATAAAAACTTTTCTAAGAACATTTTTCTCATTGTGTGTGTGTGTATATATATATATATATATATATATATATATATATATATATATATATATATATATATATATATATATATATATAAGTTCTTTAGGTTATATAATAAATTGTGGCTCATTTAGTAATTTAAATAGGGATGGAGATAGGTATTGGGACAAATATGTGGATGATGATGAGGCAGATATGTACTTATATCCATCTTCATCCCCATACCTAGTTAAAAAAATTGGATATTATATCTATATCCATACCTATACCCAGTTAATGCGGGTATTATATCCATATCCGTATTCTTGTCATTCTTAGTTAAGACTGGTAAATTTAGTTCCAAGTTTTTTTTTTAAATATAGAATTCATTAATTTTATATATCACATGTTGAACACGTATTTTCATATTATCATCTACTAAACTTAAGAAATTGAACAAAAACAAAGAAGAAATTATAAAATAAAAATTAATTAAGTTATAAAAAAAGTGAAGTAAGTCAAACTTAAGTTTGTATGTTTTTTAACATATAAAGTTTAAGCTTTCAATTAAAATTGTTTAAATAAATGTGTTAAATTTGAACAGCTTTTTTCTTTTCCACAAGCTCAGTTCAAATTATAAATATTTCACTTCACCTTTACTAAATTAAGATTTGTGGATTAAATTGAAATCATTGTATTGTCTTCATAAGCATATGTATGTGATTGCTCTCATGTTCCTGTGCTAAGAATGCAATCACTATTTTAACTTCGATTAATGATTATGGTTGTATGACAACTTTTGGAAACAAAAAATTCAACCATATGAGATTTTATGTTTTAGACTTTATAATTTCCGAGAATTGTCACTTTTAACTTACAATTCACTTAGTTTGAGTTTCAATGTTAATCATTAACTTTCATGTTTACACGGGATCAAAGTCTCTTTTTGATATCCTTTTATATTATATTATCATTCGGAAAACTTTCTTATATCTCGAAAGTATTTTTCATCTTAATATACTCTTAACTATACATTTATTTTTTGGGCGATTTTATTTAATGGTCTATCAAATTATTTGATTATTTTTATTTATTTTTAATATTTTTATTTGTTTTTTTTATTATGTAGATTATTATTTTTTTTGATGATTTTTTATGTAATTGTTTTTTGTACGTATCTGACTCATAAAGAGACTTTAATGCACCGTTAAATCTTAGCAGTTTTATCCATTATTAGCATTCTAAGTCATATAGTCGTGGTGGTCTCTTACTTATGAGATGGTTATTTGCAATTACTTCTCATATGCTTCAACACAACCACCATTCAAGTCTCACTAACTCTATATAAATATATAAAGAGCTCAAGTAGGAAGGAAGTACAAAGATCCTTAGCTCTTAGAGAATCTTTTGCTGTTGTCGAAGCTATTCGCAAGATCTTGTCACGTGCGTTTTGCAAATACGAAATCCAAGTCTGGTAAAAAAAAAAATTTATTTTCTAATTCATCCTCATAAGTGTAGTTTTACAACATTAATTGCATAAAAATATTTATTTATTATAATATAATAATTTAATGTTATTTTCATAAATCTTATTTATATTATTCATCATAGATTGAAGTTAAAAAATATGAAATATTTATATCTAAATTTAAATTATTATTAGTTTAATATTTTTCTTTTGAGTGATTCGTTCAATATAATCTTTATCGGTGTATAAGAAAAGAGATCAGTAAAAAGACATTTGAAATATTTTAAAACTTAAATATTTTTTTCTTTTTATAATTTTTTAAATCTATTTTTTAATTTTATCAAATTTGTTTCATTTATCTTTGCAAAATTTATAGAAATTTTGATTGTCATGAAATTTTGTTTGTGTAATTGCGAAATATTTCATATAATTCTTAACTGTTTTTGTTATTCTGGTTACAAAATTTATACTCTTATAATTTCTTTCCAAATATTTGACACCGAAGATATGAGAATTTGTCTTTTTTATATTGAATATTTGACAATATTATATTTTCTTTGATATGATTTTTATTCTTTTATAAAAAATAGTTAATTGATATTAAAACGATAAGAAAACGAGTATAAACACAGGTACGGATATACCAGTCATCTGATGGTGATGAAGATGAGACAAGATTTTTATAACAATTGAGTACAAAGATGAGGATGATTTTTTTACTTTGCCGATGAATATAAGATAATAAAACCCATCCTCTCTGATTCCTTTTTCACCCCTAAATAGAAGAGTTAACATCATTTAATATCCTTGGCTTGATAAACTATATTTATTTTCAACGATAGAAATATCATTTAACATATTATTTTCAAAACTTTGTATAAAAAGCAATACAAAATAGCTTTTACTTTTCTTTATATTATTTATTCGTTTTCAGCTTACATAGTTTTTCAAAGCAAACAATAAAGTAAAGTTTTATAACTCAAACTAAAAATTGAAAACATTTTTATGAGCTAACAATCCCTTGATTTCTCATTGTGGATAAGATAACGCTCGATTCAATTTTAGAAAAAAACAAAAATAAGACACTTAGCTTCTCACCTGCAAATGCTAAGGCCCTCTTTTTTGTATTATTCTTGTTAGTGTTTGTTGGACAATATACCACTGTATGACATATAAACTACTCAGACATGATTGTCTATGCAAAAATAAATGTTCTTAACATGTTTTTTGAGTTGAACTAATGCGTTAAGATAATTCACCCAAACTAGATCATACTTCATTTTTATATACGCCAACTTTTTGCTGTTGTTGGAAAGTAAAAAACAACAATTCCAAACAGGAACAAAATCTCTATCATTTGGCAAATGCTTTCAGTAACACACTGATGTGGAAAAATTTGAAAAAATTGGATAATAAACAATAAATGAATAACTTCAACTCAGGAACAATTTGAGGCTATCATCTGTCACTTCACGCTAATAATTTGCGTGCACGCTGGTTCGCTCCTTTGACTCTATTGTTAAGCTCATCAACATCGTCACTAAGATTATCCAGAGCTTTGTTTTGCCTGCAGTTATCACAGTACATTCACTATCACTGAATCAAATAGTTCTCTCATATTACACAACTATTCACAAACATGTCATTTTCAACTATAGTTAAATTTTCGCACATTCACAAATTTAACAATTTTCTTAAGGTTCGCTAAAGATCCTTTATCAGAGATAAACTAAATATACCACATTGAATCCGGTTCCCTTAATATTTTGTTCATTTATTGTTCAATGGTTAATATTATCAGTTGCTCCATTCCATAAGCAGAACATGGTGAATCCCAAAACAATAAAGAATAAGAATAGTTATCAAAGAATGGCACACAATTTACCTGTCAAGTTCAGTTCCCATGTTAACTGCCATACCCTTCAAATCACCCAAGATGTCACTTAGATCCGAGAGTGCATCGTCTTGTTTAGCTTTCTCATACTGTTTCAGTAACATCATGAGATAATACAATGAAAAATGTTACTCCAGAAAAACCAATACTTAATAGGCATAACATAACATAACAAAACAAAGCAAAACACATACATCCAATTTATCATAGGTAGTGGAAGATTCATTAGGAGGTGTGGTAGGGGCTGAGCGTCCCTTAGGCAAAGGAGCTAAACCCAACTTCTCCCTGTCTTCCTTATTGGTTACATCCTTTTTGGAAGGCTTATCTGTTCATACACCACATTCCATTATAGTTATGGAAGAAAAAAACCAAAATTTTTGAGTTGTGGAAGTGAAGGATGAGGAGAAAAAACCTGGTGTGGTTACAGGGCCTTGGATAGCCTTGGTCTTCTTTGGCTTCCAAGGTTTGGAGAACATGCCCCCAAGATTGTTCAAGAGTTTTTCACCCTGATGATCACAATTTAAGGTTTTGGAACTATAAATACCAGAGTTAGAAGCAAAAACTAAATCATTGCTTTCATTTTCTTCTACATTTCCTTTTTGTTTTTTTCTACTATTAGAAATGAAAGCTGATTTATCATACCCTACTCAAATCCTTCTCAGTATCAACAACCATGTTGTGGGTCCTGGCTATCTGCTCACCCTGCTCGTTCAACATGTCAAGGGTCCTTGTGGCTTCATCTCTGATGTCCTCAGCAATCCTTAAACAATTGTTGACACTGTCTGTTGTCTCCTTAGACTTGTGCATTGCATAGTTTTCCAGCTCCTGAACACTTTGGTTCTCTAGCCCCCCAGAGTCACGGAAACCATTCTTGTACCTGTCTTTGTCTTTTGAGACATTGGAGGGAGGCTTCTTCACCCAATCATCATCATCTTCATCGAAAGGGTTTCCCTTTTTTTTTTGAACTGCTACTGGTTCTGAAACAGTTCTTTTTTCTGCAGTAAGGGTTGTTTCCTTTTCTGCCTCAGCTGGTGCTGGTGCTGGCGCTGGCGCTGCCCTCATAAACCCAAACATTTTTCACTTCTACCACAAACCCAATACCACAAAAACAGAAAAAAAGTAAAGTAATTAACATTGAGTTTAATTTTGATACACTAGCCACAAGATTTTTACACTATTACATGGAAGGCACTTTGGAAACCACAAAGATTGGTTTACTAAATCTGAATGATGTAAGAAATCTGAACCACAAATAGATACTTACTAAAGATAGACAGAAGCATAAACATTCAGATTTCGCAACAAAAAAACTAGCCAAATTAACATTTTGGTGCATACCCACATAGCCCATGATAACCACAACAAAGAAAATGCTTTCAACAACTAAGGTTCAAATGTCAAAGAGTTAAAGATTAAGTATGATTTTAATCTTTTAACTTTAACCAAAAATTAGAATTTGTTAATATTTGAAATTTTAATACGTTTTGGTTCTTAAACTTGAAAAATAACATACATAATTTTTTTAACTCAATTTCTTTATATTTTTTGAAAATGTCAAACACATTTTACACTAATATTTTAGTTATTTACTGTATTTGACAAGTTTTTGTTTCAATGTTTGTTTGCGAAAATGTTCAACATATCAAAAAAATTTAATATAATTGGATTAAAAGTATTATATCAATTAACTTTTAAAGTTTGATATCAAAATATACCAAAGTTTCCAATAAAGATGAATTTCTATTTTACATCAAAGTTTAGGAACTAAATAGAAAAATCTACAATGAACTCGTGCATATATACAAGTATATATACAAGGGTATGCTTGAATTCTATTTGCAAAATCTACTTGTGGTTTTTAAAATATTTCTCAATGTTGCTTAGGCAACGGACATAGAGCAGAAGGTGGAATTGAGGGAGATGTTGAACAAGATATGCATAAAAGACAAAAAATTGATGAAGTATCTTGTAGCTATTTCTATATTTAGCTTATTAAAACCCTTATTTGGAAATAACTTTCAAAACTCTAACAGATTTTGGATGAGGAATTGATTGTTGGATAATGTAAAATGGTTTCATAAAACAGTGTCAAAAACCAGAAAGATACTAAAACATAACATCTCCTAAACTTCTAAAATCACTGGTTTACTTGCTGAAGAAGGTAACAATCAATAGCACACCACACTATGATGAAATTCCGTGGTTTTCATGAATCAAAATGCACATGCTTCAGAAATAGAAACACAAAGTAAAACAAATGCAGTCAAAGAAACCCATCATGCAGAAATCAGGAAACCTTTTGGCTATGTGAAAGCTGAAAAACTGTGAGAAGGGTACCTGAATTTTCAGGTGAAGAAGGTTATTGAGGTATGGTAAATTGTACACAAACCCAAATGTGGCAATGGGTTTGCGCAGAAAAGAGGAACAGGGAATGGGTGAAACAGAATGCAAGAGACTTAGAATTGTGTTCGTTTCGTTGAAAAATAAGAAACCAATGAGAGGTGCCGCGAAAAAACAGAGACCCACGCGTTGTTTCAACCGTAAACAACATTTGACAATTTTAGTTGTTGTAAAGCTAAAATTAATTTTGACTGAAGATATTTAGATCAAAAGCTTATATTTTTTCTTTATTTTTTTAATTAGTTTACCGTATTAGATGAAATCATTTGTACTAGAAACACATATGATTTTTATTATATATTATTTTATTTTATGGAGTTAATTTAATTGTTGTAATAATTTTTATTATTTTATGTATTAGTTTTATATAATATTTTTTAATATAACATATTTATGTTCTTTTGTTTAAGTTTGAAAAATTATTTCAGATATTTAAAGTAAATCTAGAAGGAACTTGAAGTCAGAACAAATCGATGTGAGAGAGAATATAGAATATGGAAATTATAAAAAAAACTGCAGGAGTGAGAGATAAAGTTTTGGGAAATATTTGAAAATGAATAAAACAAAAGAAGTACAAGGTGGTTTTACAAAAATTAAATGGTATATTGGAAACTAAAATGTGAATTTAAAAAAAAAAGGAATTATCTGGGCGAATAATTATAGATATGTAGAATGAATTATTTTCAGGTGTCTTTTTTTCATAATAATTTGAGCTGTATACAAAAATTTTGTAAAGAAAAGCAACCTGTAAGATGAAAATACTTTAAGATCGATAGATAAATATATGTTCAATAGTTAACTATGGGCAACTATGTAAATGTAAATTACAGGGGATAAAAAAATTCAAAAGAAAATATATGAATAAAAGAAACTTATGACTTCAATAGTTTGGAATCCAAACATAATTTTTCTTTTTTGTATGTAAAAAGAATATCTGTCAAAAACAAAGTTATAATACGAATAATATCACATCTTTATTTAAAGATATGACCTAAATGATCATGGGCCAAATGGGCTTCATCGTAATCTATCTTTCTTTCTGCATCTCTATAAATGTCTTTTTTCCAATTTTGTATTTAAAGTTTTTTTCCTTTTTTACTTTTGAGATTGTACGATCTAAAAATTTTCAAATTATACTAGAAAAGTCAAAAATAACTTTTAAATGGTATAATTTAAAAATTATTTGTTTAGAAAATAAAATTTGAATTACATAATATGAATGTTATTTGACTTTTAAATTAAACAATCAGAAAGATATTTTTATTTTTAATTTTCAAATCATGCAATTTGAAAATTCTTTTTTAAAAAATAATTTTTGAACCCCATAATTTAAAAGTCATTTTTAATCATCAGATTTAAAGTACAAAAAAGTGATTTTTATACAATTCAAAAAGGTAAAATTAGAGGTGTCAAAAAGACATACATGGTAGGTCAATTTGTTTGCAATAACCCGATCTGCCAACTCGTCTGTTTGTGGGCAGGGTTGAATGGTCCAATCTATTTTTGCTAGGCAGTTTAACATGACTCGTTTTGATAAAATTGGACTGGATCAAAATGAGTTGGATTGATCCGTTTTAATACCCTTAAAGAAGATAGAAGAAGAAAGAAAGGTTAAATACATTGTTAGTCTTGAATTTTGACACGAAATTAGAATTTATCTCTATCCAAAATTTTAATACATTTTAATCTTCAAATATATAAAATGAATGAATATAATCTCTTAAATCCAGTTACGTTAAATCTTTTAAACGTGTCAAATATATTTTCTAGTTAATATTGAAGTGGATATATGTTAAATTACGTAGATAACTTAAATAGTAACATAAAATATGTTAACAATACAACAAAATATAGCATAAGAGTTAAAAAATTTATTTTTAAAGTTTAGAATCAAATATATAAAAAAAATTAAAATAAACAATATATATATATATATATATATATATATATATATATATATATATATATATATATATATATATATATATATATGAGATCCATAAATAAAATTATAGAAGTATACGAAGAAACTGGCAACTGCGTTTTATACTTTGGTGGCTCAGTCCGAATTTGGGGCACATTTTATGTAGAGATTTTTACAAATGATGAGAAAAAAACTTTAAAATAAATTTGACAAGATTCTGTATTACGATTTCGATATTTTTTCTTTTTTTAAATTAATATATTTTAAAGATATTGTAAAATTTGATGTAGTATTACTTTTAACCAAATGAGATATATTGTCCCCAGGAGCTACTATAAATCTATCCAGAAAGTGCAAAGATCATCTTTCTATTTTGTTTCTGGGCAGAATATCAATATATTAAATTTTGTTAAATTGTGTTTTCTTCTTATGATTATGATACCTTTTCAATTTAGTTATATTATTTTTAACATTTTAATCTGATTTTATTTTTTTAAAAATAAATAAACGTAATCTTTTCTATGTGATTGATGATAATAAATTTATAAAAATGAACGGTACATTATCAATTAAAGTTCGAAGTTAATTTATTTATATTTATTAATTGAAACAACATATGTCACAAACAATAAATATCACGTATCACTGTAAGAATGTAATCATCATTTTAATAAAAATATTCATTAACTTGTTTTTTTTTTAAATTCATTTGGAATGATTTAAAATAATGAAACGAAAATAATAAAAAAAGCATCATAATAAAAAGATACATAAAACTTATTTAGCACAATGTGTTTTCGAGGTAAAAAAAAATAATTCATGAAAATAGGGCTTAGCCTTTTTAAATAAAGGTTTGAGTTGGAACTTTGTTGATAAGAAAAAAAATGTAATTAAAAAACTAACTTATTTAATGCACTGTCTCTTTAGAAGCCACTTTTTTATAGTTTTCTAACTTTTTTGTAAGGGTTCTCCTCCTCTGTTAGTTTGATTGAAGATCTAAGATTGTAGGAGTGATTCTCGTGGCGAGTTCTTCAATTTGGACCAATCAGTTTCTTCATTCGCGTAAGTTAAGTTTCAATCATTTTTCTTGGTCTTTTGTTTCTGTTGCATGTGAGACTTTTTCTACTTGCATATGAGGTTTTCATCTTCTATATGAGTCTCTGTTGATTAGTGATCATAATAGTATGTCATTATCGTTCTTGTGATGTTTCTATGTGTAGATGGAGCATCCTGTAGAGTTAGAAGTGTTTGATGTTCTTAGAGTTGTTTTAATTTGTGGAGCCGTTTTGTCAGGTAAGAGAAGCTAGTTTTCTGTTGAATTGATAATCTTGATAGTTAATTATGATGTGGTTTGTTGAATTGATGAGTTGTATGTTGAATTGTTTGATGTGTTTTGTTAAATTGATGAGTTGTATGTTGAATTGTTTGATATTTGACCTGTGTTTGGTCTTGATTTGGGGAAAGGTTTGGATTTGTGTTTTGAGTGATTGAGTATCAGTTTTGAACTCTCAAAAACCATTTGGAATCAAAATTACTAAAAAGGAAAGGTGCCTAATTAGTTAAGTACATTGGATCAATTTTCCCCAAATTATTGTTTATGATACATTACGGGGCACCATTATAGTGTCGTCGGGTGCTAGTCCTCTAACTTGGTGTCGTCGGATACCACTTTTGGACCGTTGGGCACTAGAAGTCAGTGGGTTCCAGGAGCAGGGTGTTGGGCCCCACTTTTCCAACGTTGGGCGCCACCTTATTTTTGTGGTTTGCGTCCTCTTGGTAAAATGACAATTCTCGCTTCATTAATCGTCAAATCAAGCTAAAATTTTGACAACTGATCTTAGATACGTGATTATTCACTTTGACTGGTGTGATCTCTGTTTTGAAGTCTATGGTTAGAGAAATGGTTTTCAGAGCTTTTATGTACTTTATGTATAGCATTATTTTCCCTGTTTTTCTTATTTCCCTTATTTGACTATTTTAGGGTGTTTTATGATTGATGTGAAGTATGGTTATGGTTCTCATTATGATGAATTGAATATAATATCTTGTGATGGGCTGAGTTGTATAGAATAATTGATGAAAATGTATATGATTAGGGTTGTTGATTATATGATTGTGGGTATGAGTATCTTGTGCAGATTTTGTTATGATAATTGTAATTGCTTGAGATCGAAGAATTGGTGATAATGTGAGGATATTTCCAGGAAAGGAATGCCATTGAATGCTTAAATCTTTAGGGTGTGCACTGAGGATAAAACTACTACATCTTGAGGAGCTAATTATGAAACTTTACTAGTCATTCATACTCATGTAGAGGAGGATGATTAGGTAGTAGGAGTGGCAGGAGGTCCTACCAGGAGAACGACCACATGATTCTATAATAGTAAAAAGGATTTACCTTGTGTTTGGTAGCTCGGGTAAGCAAGTAATTTCATTATCATAAGTGCATAACATCCCTAGTTCCACTCAAGTTGCACTTTTCCAGATAAATCAAGTTCTAAAGAGTTTGATAAAATACATGTGTGTGATCTTGATCGCTTATGATAATTGTAATAAAATTGGTTGTTTGTGAGGTATGATTGTTCTTGTATAGCTAGCTTAACCTTGTACTTTGTAGTCTTGTGTTATTTTCTTCTTTTGTGATGATCACTATTTGGTGAGAGTAGATGAAGTTGCAAGTGTAGAGGCACCTCTAGAAGATGAGGAGCTATCAGTTAGACTAGTGGAAGGTCATAAGGGAGTCTTAGTAAGTGGCTAGTTTTTTATAGGGTTTGTTAGTTTAATTTGTGTGTATAGATGATATATTTTTATAGTTCAATCTTTTGTAAGATTGTATTAATATATTTTATACATTGGATTACATGTTTTGAATATTATAATGGAGCGTTCTACTTTATTAGTTTCAGTTGATAAAATGGGATGTTACATTTATGGTATTAGAGTAGTTCGTCTTTAGGATGACCTGAAGGTTGTGGGTTTGTCATGTCTTGCTTGTATTAGAGTTCAAGTTTAGTAGGGTTTGCTTACAAAAATGGAAGTAATAAGAACAAAAAATGTCTGGATAGAGTGATGAGGGAGCACACTCATTGCCATATCAGAGCTAGTTTTCCTTTCTTAATCCTAAAGGTTTGAAAAAATTAGAGTTAGGTTTGTTAGAGGGCGAGTTAGAGTTATAGATTGATTTTTGTTTTCTATACCTTTTCTTGTTAGGTTTGTGCCTTTGTGGTTTGTGTTTAATGTCTATAGTGGTAGAAGAATGCAGATTCAAGGTTAACTTGACCTTCTCACCTTTACAAGGGTTGGGTAAGGCCTTTGAGACAATATCTTGACTTGAATATATGAATTTATAATAGATTGTTTATTAATGAACGAGGAAAACTAAGTTTTGGTTTAGTGGCCTGAGAAATTATGTTGGAAGTTCAGAAGCAATGCTTTTGACTAAGGGAGTTGCAAGATAAGGTTTTGAGATTGTGAACCACAAGTTTTACAAGAGGAGTTGAGTCTAGATGTAAGAATAAGAGGAGATATTGGTGTGTGCTCGTGTAACAAGGTTTGAGAAATCAACTTGGATCAACATTTAGACAATGTTTGAGTTCTAAGGTGGAAAGTTGTGGAAGGTTTGAGGTTAAAGCTAAGAAGAGTAAGGACCATGAATTGTATAAAAACGACAAATTTGTAGTGGGAGGTTAATGAGATAGCTTTGAAGATTAGTTAAGCAATGCGATGAAAAACAAAAATAGAAATTGGTCTAAAAGAAAAACGTTCGTCATAGATGAAAGGAAATAAAAAATTAAAATTGTCATAATAATATATGCTACGAAGATTTGAATTTATATGATAAGGGAATGTTTACATGGAATCAGAATATTTTAACCATTCTGAATAAACGAAAGCAACGAATGTTTGCACTATGTAGTGTTTTGGTTATTTGGAAAATTACTAAATAGATCAATCTTCCACAGTATTTACATTGTAGTATTAATATTTGGTAGATGTCAGGAACAAAAATAACGTTGTGGTTTTTCATGAGAAAAGTATCCATCTTTTAGTATCATATTTATAGAACATCAAATGCTTGTGTGAATTCTTTTAGTATATCCATTGTTGTTAGTCATATTAAAGAAGAGAGGAGCCAAAGAAAGACATTATTAAAGTTGTTAAAAAGCTCATGGTGTAGAAGATTTAATCATTTAACCAAGTCTTGTGTGATTTATGCAGTCAACGTCAACTAGTAGGATAAAACTTGACTGTGGTTATCATCAAACAAAATTAATCCAATTACCCTCTAATTTAAATAATTATTAGCAATGAAAAAACAAACCATTTTGAGAGAAAATACAATTTACATTGTCTCTTTAGCAATCATAGGGAGCAATCAAGCTATTTGACATATTAAAAGTTATCCTTAAACCAAAAATTTCAGAAACACGTAATTGACATTCAAGTTATCTCAATGACATTTAAGGTTGCACCTTGATTCATTGTATTCTCGGGAAACATCCTTTAGAGGCTTCCCTTCAAAACTTGATGAGAAAAACCATTCACTACAAGCCTCGCCAGTATTGCAGGCCAATCCTGCAACACTCTTAATCTCCTTGAATCGAAGCTTAACTTCTTGTTCACTATATGAAACTTGTACCAAAAATTTCTTTGCTTTTCCCAAATGGGCTTTCACCACCAACCATCTCAAAGACTCCAGCATTGCGAAAATGCCCATAGTCAAAGCAAGTGAAGGACCTGCTACAATACCAAACATCAATCTCCATCCAAGCCTCAAAGGCAATTTTGCTAACAACTAGTTCACCACATAATCGAGTAAAATTTCAATGTTGATACAAAGCTCAAGTAGGGAGCTTAAAAAGCCTCGGGCTTCGGTAGAGGTGATTTCTCCAGAATAAACGGGTGCCATCAAAAGAGCAAAACCCACTCCAAGACCTTCCCACCATCAAAAGAGCAAAACCCAAAACAACACACCTTCCCACCATTAAAGCTGCGTAGTTTAGTCCATATCCCATGAATAATTAACCAACCAAGAAAAGGATTGATGATAAAGAAATCCCATGATACCATTGTAATATAGGTTAATTATTAAAAATGAAATAATCCATGTCATTAATCTCACTTGCCTATAACTATTTAATCAATGTCATTTAACCAAATTTAATAGAAAATGCATGATTAATATCATTTTTCCAAAATATGAACCTAATTGAAACTTATAAAAATAAAAGGACCAAATCGATATTTTCGTACAAAAATGGGATAAAAGTCATAATTTAACCTATAATTTATTATCGCCTAACTTAGAAGCATACAAAGACTCAATCGT
>Ga0214544_1006138_pt1 | contig 22513 bp, 17 predicted proteins | sample CNSS3metaG_FD_160074 | JGI IMG/M metagenome (GOLD analysis project Ga0214544, IMG submission 160074) | Root nodule microbial communities from cowpea collected in UCLA plant growth center, Los Angeles, California, USA - CNSS3 | ecosystem: Host-associated > Plants > Roots > Nodule | place: USA...
CCTGGATTTGAGGATCATCTCTATCCTAACCATGTTTTCAAATTGAAAAAGGCCTTATATGGTTTGAAACAAGCACCAAGACAATGGTATGAAAGGCTAAGCAATTTTCTCTTATCAAAAGGTTATGCTAGAGGTGCAGTGGATAAAACACTCTTCATTAGAAAACATGATAATGATGTTATACTTGTTCAAGTGTATGTTGATGATATCATCTTTGGTTCAAATAACAACACATTATGTGAAGAGTTTGCTGCAGCTATGCAGGGAGAAGTTGAGATGTCCATGATGGGTGAGCTTACCTACTTTCTAGGGCTACAAGTCAAGCAACTCAAGCATGGAACATTTTTAAAGCTATCAAAATACTGTTTTGACTTATTGAAAGAGTTCAAAATGGAGGATTGTAAGGAAGCTCCCACTCCAATTGCAACAAATTGTATTATGGATGTAGATGAGGCTGGCCAACCAGTGGATTCAATAAAATATAGAGAGTTGATTGGGTCTTTGCCCTATCTTACAGTAAGTAGGCCAGATATTTAGTTTGGAGTATGCTTATGTGTTAGGTTTCAAGCAAATCCAAAGGAATCACACTTTAATGCTGCAAAAAAGGATTCTAAAGTACCTCAAAGGAACAACCAATTTTGGTTTATGGTATCCATGTGAGTCTAACATAATTCTTAGTGGCTTTTCAAATTCGGACTATGTAGGGTGCAAATTGGAAAGGAAAAGCATAAGTGGTACTTGCCATTTGCTTGGATCAAGTCTAATCTCATGGAATAGCAAAAAGCAAGCTTATGTGACACTTTCCACAGCTGAAGCTGAATATATTGCTGTTGGACATGGCTGTGCACAAATCATATGGTTGAAGCATCAACTTTTGGACTATGGTGTAAGGCTAAGCAAGGTACCTTTGTATTGTGATAATACTAGTGCAATCAACTTAACCAAGAATCCAATACAACATTCTAAAACCAAGCATATAAAGATTAGGCATCATTTCATTCGTGATCATGTTCAAAAGGGAGATTGTGAAATCAAATTTGTTAAAACTGAAAATAATTGGCGGATTTGCTTACAAAACCATTGGCTAGAGATAGGTTTAACAAGCTAAGGACTGAAATAGGCATACTAGACTTCAATAATGTGGTATGATGTGTTTGTAGCATGTTAATCTTATGTACTCATGCACTGGTTTCATAAAAATCTGCTGATGTATGCAAAAGTTGAAAACTGTCATATTCAACCTATTGATTTTGCATTTCAACATGTTGATTTCACTTAAATCTGCCTCTGTTTGCAAAAACATGATCTGTCAACCTTTTCATTCTATATTTCAACATGTTTATTTCACTTAAACTGCCACTTAATGCTGAAAAATTGATATGCCATGATTTTTAATCTGTTGTTTTCACAATTCAGTATGTTGATTTCATTAAAACTGAATCTAGAAAAATAAAGTTCAATTTTATGATTTTCAATTGATTGATTTTCAAAATTAGTCAGTTGATTTCACTTAACTAGATTCTGTTTTTAATCTCTGATGCTCTAATGTTGTTTTAATCGATTGATTCTGTTTTTCAACGTGTTAATTTTACTTAAATTGTGCATTTACTCACTAATTGAATTGTTAAGCTGACCCAGCCAAAGAAAGCATCTTTTTGTAAGGTACCATCTGCTCTTAACTGCTCATTTCATCAGCCGTGTGTTACTTTTACTAATTTGTTTGACCAAAAAGCATTTTAGTGTACAATTCCAATGTGCATGCAGGTCATGTGATCTGAACTGATTGATTCACTCATAAAACACATTAAGAACATCATGAATGCATGAGATACTGTTTTGGACTGCATTAAATTGATTTGGGTAACCTAAAACAAAATAATTAGAAAAATCTGCACCATTTAATCAACTGTTTCTGAAAATCAGCTTGTTGAATTATAAATACTGCACTTGTATTGCTGCATTTGCATCATACATCTCTTAGAAACAGCCATACCAACACTCATCATGCCTCGTCGTTCCCAAAGAGCTATCCAATCTGATGATAAGCACTCCACTCCTCCTACCCCAAGGTCTCCAAATCATGAAAGCCATGGAAAAATTGAAGCATGGTTTGAGGATCATGAGGACAACATTCAAGTGTTCCTCATTGAGATGAATAGGAAGCAGATCAACATTCCTAAGATTTTGAGGTTTTCTTGGCTAAGGGCTGAAGTCTTTAAGAGCCTATTCTAACAACTAAAGCATCAAAAGTTAAAGTCTTTCCTTGAACTTTCAAGGAAAATCTATCCAGACTTGGTGAAGGTGTTTTTCACCAACTTGGAGTTCAAAAATGATGTCCTGTTGTCCAGCATCAAGGGTGTTCAAATGTAGATCAACAAGAGAGCTTGGAAAGATGTGGTTGGACTCAAATCAAGGGATGTATAAGTTAGGAAAGGTGAAACTGGGGCTGTTCCAGAATTCAACAAGATGTAATACTATGGCCAATGCTTGAGGAATCAAGTTGCTGAAATTAAACACTTCCCTATTGGTGGTCTCAAGGTGGATCAAAGACGTCTTGCTATGATAGTCACAAAAATCATAGTTCCATGTGGTAGCAACCATTCAACATTGAGTGAGGGAGATTTGATAACGCATGTACTGCATTCAAAACAACATCCCAGTGGATTGGATCTATGTGATTCATGATCACATGCTTAAGGCCAAGAGGCTCGCGGATTTTAGGCTGCCATATGTGGTTTTGGTGTCTAAATTCATTAAATACTTTGGAATTGATGTAGAGGATGAGCTAGAAGAGTCAACCAGACTGTTGAACCATACCTCCAACCAAAACCTGCACAAAATGGCCTTTCTCAAGGTGGGAAATGGATGGACAACTGCTGGAGCTGTTGGTGGTGGTGCACATGACCATGAAGCTGGTCCAAGTGGTGTAAATCAAGAGGAAGAACCAACTGCTAGACCCATGGATTTAATTCCCTACAATCCTCCAAAGGATAGAGGCCCTGTGTACTCACATTTTGAGAGGATGGTGTTGAACCAGCTGCATGAGCTCAATGTGTCCCAACATGAACATCACAACTATTGCAATGAGAGGTTCAATGCATTGGATTGCCAAATTCATGATATCCATGATATACTCCACTCATTCCAGACCAAAAATGATCCTCAAGATGACTGAGTGTGGTGGTTGTTTAGGATCATGCATTGCATCATTGTGTTTGTGATTTTTCAGTTTGAGTTATGTCTGTTTCAGTTGGTTGTTTTTCATTTCAGTCCGCTGATTGTATCAGCTTACGTATTTGTTTTCTGATTTATTTTTTCTGTTGCCTGTATTCCCTTTCAGTATTAATGAAATGATATGCAATGCTCATTATCCTTATGCATTTGTTCTGTTTGATGAATCCAAAGGGGGAGAAATTTTGGAAAATTAGAAATCAAGCATTGAACTAAGCTTTAAAATTGGAATCAATAATCAAATTTGAATTTGAACCCATATTATTGATAGGGGGAGCATGATCACATTTGTATACTTGCTAGCTTGTGTGTATTGCTACTGCAAATGTCTTTCAGGTTCACAAGCTTCAAGCTAAGGTGTCACTTCATCAATTTAATGGTATCCAACAAATGGAAGCATTTGCAATGAAAGATAGACGAAGATAGATGAAAGGAAATAAAGGTTAGCTTCATCAAATCAGGGGGAGATTATTGACATGAGAAGCCAAGGTGGTTTGCTTCTTGAAGATTTGATGAAGATTGAATTAAGGTCTTTTGAACTATCTTGAAGCCATTACCATTGGAATGAAGCCTACATTGATAAAGGAAAGGTGATTTGATGATAACCATGTTGATCAAGGTTGAAACGTGTGCTCTCCATGTAGTTACATTATTTAGAAAGTGTATTTTATGTTTGTAATTCATGTTGTAGACCTTATAGCATTAATTAGATGTTTTTGGTCTTAGGTGTGTCTTTTAATCTGTTGAATGGTTTTTTAACAGGTTAAAATGTCTCTTTTCATCTGTTGAATGGTTTTTCAACGAGTTAAAAGGTTGGTTGTAGTAGTCTTAAACTACAACAAATTCAATCAGTTGATTTAGTTTTTAATCGACTGATTTCACTTAAGTCAAGTGAAATCAACCAATTGATTTGAAAATCAACTTGTTGAATTTCGTAACAGTTTGACTATAAAAGTTGTGATTTTCGAAAGAGAGGTCTGTTGATCATTTTAGAGCACGAATTTGTTCTGGAAACTTATGGAAACTCTCTCCTTCGTGATCATACGTGTTGCAGCTGTTGAAGATTGATCTTGGATCAATTCTTTGAGCTTTTGGCTTGGTTTGAAGCTTGGAGAAAGTGGTTTGTGGTAGGATGGGTTGTGCTACCACTGAGGTTTGAACTTTCTCAAGCTTTGTGTGTGTGCCTGGTGGTTTTCCAGGTCTGCAAGAGGATTCTTGTTGTGCTAGTGTGATTCAAGAGTCTTTTGTGGTGTTTTTACATATTTTGGAAGTGTAAGGGTGGATACTTTGTAAATCTTTTTAAATAGTGCAAATTCAAGCTCAGGTTGCCTTGACAAACTGGATGTAGCTCAAATTTGAGTGAACCAATATAAAAGTCTCGTGGTGTTCTCTCTTCTCTAACCATTTTTCTCTTGCATTTTCATTTTAAAGTTTAAAGAACTTGTGCTTTAATCATCTTTTTCATGTTACTGCATGTTTTCATAGCATTTGCAACATTGAGCATGTTTTCATAGCATGTTTACATACCAGAACAGAATCTGTTTAGTAAAATCAATCGATTAACTCTGTTTTTGATCGATTGAAAGTGTACAGTTCAGTACTATTTGCATCCTAACTTGGTGATCTATTTGATTCAATTAAAGGTGGTTTTTAGCTTGCAAAGATAGCATAAATTTTTAACTAGCCAATTCACCCCCCCCTTCTTGGCTTTTCAACCATTTCAAAACTAACATAAGTGTCCAAATCATACACAATTAAAAGAACTATAATGCGGGGCTGAAATAAGGTCTAAAATGTGCAGCCAAAGACTCCAAAACAACACCAAAATAAGCTCTCCAAAGATCATAACTACTGGAAAATGGACTATCTCGAGAGCAAAGAAGGCTTTGGTAGCCTTTGCATATGACTAATGTTCAAGCACCAAAGTGTGAAAATGTTCTTTTGCAGCACCACAACACCAAAAACGGCCAACAAACCTGCAAAAGAGTGAAAGAGAAACAAAAACAAAACTATGGCATGCAAACTAGTTAGCACACACTATCTTATATAGGCTCAAAACTCTTAAACTCTCAAAGGTAAGGAGAAGGCAATCTTATAGAAAATACACAAGCTAAAATTCTAATTCAATATCCACCACCTAAGATGCTACCATATCATAGGAACCATTTTAAACTCCATAACATCATCAAACAACCGAAATCGAGAGACAACTGTATGAACCAATCAAAGGAGAAAACAAGAAAAACTAATTAGAAATGCTAAACCAAAGAGAATTGATGAAACATGACTAGAAGGAGATTCAAGAAGTGACAAGCAAAAAATTAAAGTCTGGAAAAAAAAAGCAAGCACCACAAAAGGAACCTAGAAATGCAAATAGATAAAAAACAACAAAACCAGTAAACTAAAATCAGAGTTGCTCTTTGAAATTGGAGAAGAAGTTCTATGGAAAACATTGCTAGAGAACTTGATTATGAACAAAAATCAAGTATGAACATAGAAGAATATCTTAGACACTCAAAAGCATGAATCCAATCGGTGAAATGGATGAAAAACATTGAGAATCCAGGCCTTAAACATCCACACACTTCCATGAAGGATCATGGTGTTTTTGTTGTGAGATGTAGCTCGAAAACTCAACCAAATCAAGTAGCAAGCAAAAATGTTGAATTAAAGCACAAACAAAGCATAGAACATGACTTAAACATAACTGGAATGATAAAATGCAAAGAACAAGTGCTGGAAAACAAAAATGGAAGCTAAAACAGATTTGCACCAATGAAGCAAGGAGTACTACAAGATGAATCAATGGATATTCATGAAGCCTTAATGTCAAATGGTGTAGAGCAGCAAGAACATGAAGAAAACAACATCACTTGAAGAAAAACAGTGGAGAAGAAGAGACAAGATTGAAATTGAAACAACACACAAGTATGGACCAAGAACCTTACCCAAACCAAGAGGATGGATGCACCAAAGGCTTAGATGGCTCTAGATATCAATTGAGGGGCATCCTTGATGGAGAATTAGAAGGAAATCCATGGAGGACAACAACAAGAAGATGAAGTGCAGCGGAATTGATGATATGAAGAAGAATAGCTCACGACAAGGGAGGTGTTTGATGAAGATGAAGAGTAGAAGTGGTGCTATGGTGTGGAAGGTGGCTAGAGGAGATGAAGGAGAAGATTAGCCATGTATGCTCTCAAATTAATAGAAATGTGGAGTGATCTCAACACTAGCATCTATTAGCAATTCAAGAGTTCCTTACATGTGCATAGGAAGCTATCATTTATAGTAGATTAGCTTCCTTAATGAAATTCAAATTAAGCACAAATGAAACATAGATGTAGCTTGAAGAGCAAGCTTGATTCCCGGCCATGTGATGTAGATAATGATGCAAGATGATGCCAAGTGTCCTTGTCACACACTCCTTGCAACCTTCACACTCTCCTTGCCTTGGTCATGCTTAGCTTGCTTGTCTCCATGTGTAGCACATGCCAAGGAATCTTGGCCAAGAAGGAAATTGGGCTCGGCCCAATTTTATGCACCATGTAATCACAAATGTTCTAGCATATTTATTGAAAGCAAAGCCTAAACAAATGGCCCAATTTAAATCTAAGCTACAGGTTTCCATGCATCAACTCAAATTTTATAGATTTATTTGGCCCATGTGAATAAAGTGAAAAACCCATGATTGACTTGATCATCTTGTGAGGGGTCCTTGTGGATCTTCTTCATCATGCTTCTAGTGATTGGGCCTCGAGGTAGCCTTAGGCTTGTTGATGCACTTGGGCTTAGGTTTATTGGGATCATATCACTACCACCAGAGTGCCAAACGGTTTTAGGTAGTCCCTCTTGATATGCTCTACACCATAGTTATAGCATTGTAGTTTTCTAGCCAAAGACTGTGGTCTGCTTTATGGTTTCTTCTACTATCTAGAGTCTATAGTGGCCTTCTACGGTTGTGCCACTTTACTAGGCCCCATCTCCAGCTGTTCAACTACCTTGACTTGCTCCACCAAGACCGAAAACTCCCTGATCCGGAGTGGTACTAGGAATCGACGTAGCTCATGTTTCAGTCAGCCCTCATATTTCCTGCACCTCAACTCCTCTGTGACAGCGGGCAAATATAATCTCGCAAAATACTCAAACTTGTGTGTGTATGCCTACACAGTCAGGTTCCCCTGCTGGAAAATGAGGAATTCAACTTCCCTCATGTTTGGCGTTATTAGGGAAGTATTTCTCCAAGAATTGTGTTCTGAAGTTAGCCCAGGTTACCTCCTCTGCCCGTGTCTGCATCAACTACTGCATCCCCACCAACCAGTACTAAGGATCCGCAACCAGCAAGAAGGTGATGAAGGTCAACTTCTGTGCATTAGTGCACTCTATAACTCGACAGATTTTCTTGCACTCCCTCAGCCATGCATATGCTTCGTAAGGGGTGGCCTTGCCTAAGAATTTGGCTGGTCTGTGCCTCATAAAATCCTCCATCATCACTGGCCGAGTAGGCGAAATCATGGCTCGAGGTTGTGCTGCCACCGGCTGCATGACATCAACCATCAAGTGGATAGCGTTAGCGATCTCGTTCGCTCCCGCATAATTCCTACGCCGCCTGTTAATCATAGCTTGAGAATGCCACATTTTCAGTTGTTGATACCAAAAAACTCCAGTAAAGACTTGCATAACCAAAACTTAACAATCAATAACAACAAAATAGTCTCATAAACGAAACACGATAAGCTCACTCCCCAAAAACCCCAAAATATTTTGAAAACAAAGTTCTGATACCAAATGTAACATTTCTTCTGAATATTACGAATTTAAATAATAAAATAAAGAAATAATAAATAAGCATCATTTATTGAAACATCATTTCCAAAAAACGCGGGAAATTAAACATTTATTACCTCAGAATTTATTCCAAAATTCATACTTATAAAAACTCAATTAAAATACCAAAGTCTAATAATATAAAAGTTTACAATTCAATTAAAAACCATAAACTTAAAAACATCGGATAAATCTTTTCTTCCATATAGCCTACGCTCCGGCTCTAAGCCTCACTAGATCCACCTGCAACATCATTTGCTCTCGTGTACTGCGTACACGATCATCACCAAACACAAGCAAATAGGATGAGCTAACAGTTAAACAAACACATATATAAAACATATATACATACAAACACACCAAAGGAATCCTATCCTTTGATTCCATATCACATGGCCATCACCATGTCACCTATGGTTTACTTCTTTAGATTAATATCTCAAGATGTCTTGTTGTCACACCTACAAGCCACAACTTGTAGAGCAGTGTGGGAAACCAGCTACAAACCATACTCTGTAACACCAGGTGGAGTTCCCAATACGAACATAGTTTGTAATGTCCCAAGACTACCAAACTCATCCGCCACATACTGAGGAGGGCAATCTATCTAGACCCATTCGTACGAGCCATAACTCGCACACTCACACCGGCAACACTCGTCAACCCGAGCCACAACTCAAGAGTTCCTCGTGTTCATCCGCCATCCTGATCCACAACTCAAGAGATGTCATTCTGAGCCATAACTCAAGGAATGCCACTACTTAACCCCTATCCCAAGCCACAACTCAAGGGATACGTTCTGAGCCACAACTCAAGGAATACCAGCAAGTCGACCTTCGAGACATCACTAAAGCCTTATAGACCACGTATATCCAAAGCAAGCAAAACACGAGCCTTGCCTCTACATTATCGTCTAGCGCTGCTCCTAAGCCGCCAAGCAAAATTCACTTCCAGACTGCTTGGCCAGGGACACATGCCACCAGGCGCCAAGCGCCTCAAAACCCACTAACGTTGCAGACATCGCCTAGCGGGACCACCCTCACCGTCAGGTGCTACGCGTTCCAGAACCCCAATGTGTTTGTAGCTACCGCCTTGCGTGTTAATTACCACCGCTAGGCACTACATCAGTACTTGCACAATACTGGTTTTGCACCCTTCCACAAAATTCCAGCACTTCACGTTTGCAATAACTCACATCCAGAATAATCTAGTGGCCCCTTGCAGGCATCGACACAATACTCTATCATTTGTTATGCATAAATCTTTATCGAGGATATCATCAATGTGCCTACTCCTATATTTTCACAATTTAGGCACCAACGACTCTTGAATTGGCCATCACCCAAATATTCACACCACTATCCTCTAAACAAATTCCAATTCAACAATGATATATCCCACGCCCACGTCCTATGTCAATTAATAGTCATAACTTCAATTTTCCCTTTTTGTAACTTATGTGTATATTAAAGCCCAAATCACCATCTTAAGCCACAACGACGAGCATTTAAGTTTCTAAAATTGCACAACATAGCCTATCCATATTTATAGTTCATGTAGTAGCAAGGTATATCCAAATTGTATTACATATTTTCGTTTTACTCCCAAGACCTCAATCCCTCCATGAAAATTCCATATTAATACCTAACATAATAATTCCAGTTTTATAATAAACCTCATGTATGATACAATCACCTAACATTATTGTCACCCTTATCGCCTGGCGACTCAAAGCTTGCTGTCAAGCGATGCATCAATTTCTAGAAAAAATTCTATAATTTATACTGCATTTGTGCGAACCCCCTTCCCCACAATTCATCCAGTCTTTCAATTGTCAAGGTCGACCGCCAGGCAGTTCCTCCTCAAGAACCAAAAAAACCCTCAAATTTCCAGAAACACGAAAATTACAGAATGGACAGAATATATGCATCCAATTAAACATACATTTCATACAATTGAGTGATATGAATTAAAAATAATTGTTCCATCTCCCCTAACTTGGTTTCCTTTCGCTTAAACTTGTGAGTTCTTGCTTTCTCCCTTGATCACTATGTCGCCTAGCACTTCCCCTCAATTCAACTTTGAGTTACACTCAATTCTCATAGTACACTCACTGAATTCTTTCTCTTCTTACTATACAACAATGCCAGCCACAAAACACTCTCTTTTTCCCTTAATCCTCACTAAATTTTTGTCTTAATTAGCAATGAAGGGAGGAAAACGAAAATGTGTACTAAGGCTGAACTTAATTGTCATTCAAAGTTCATTAGTGGTTGTTTTTCTAGCCCCTCTTGGCTACCCATTGTCAGCTAGGGTTTCTAACCTTTCACATTCATGCTAAAAGAAATTTTGGCAAAAAGAAATTTATTTTGCATAAGCCTAGGTTCGAACCCCAACCATAGAAATGTCAAATCAATGCACAACCATTCAACCAATTCATGTTTCATTATAATACCTATAATTCTAGGATTATATTATTACTTTACACGATCAATTATACTACTAAAATGCAAAATTAAAATAACACACAATTTGGCATACATAAGACTTGAACCCAATTCCTCTCATACAATCAAGTACTCTCCACCACTTAAGCTAGTAGTTTTTCATGTCACAATAATCAACATTTAATGCCATAAAGGCTTCCACTACCCGCATTTATTAATTAATTATTTATTTAATTAATTAAATTTTGCAGGTCTTACCGTGTGAATGTTGCAAAGTCTACTTTTCTTATTTCCATGACACTCATGACATATTGTTTCCTAGCCAACCTTGTTGCTCCTAATGTTGAAATCTCTCAACATGGGAATTTCATGGTCATCACCTATTTTCTTCTTGACATCTCCATTCTTCTTTTCTTCCTTTGATTATTTTTGTGATAAATGCTTACGTCACAAAAGTGGTTCAGACAATTCTTTAGTGATTCATCCATTCACTGTTTGATGTCAAATATGTTAGCCATTTCAGGGGGTTTTGCTCAATTTGTTGTGAATCGTTCCAAGAACATTTGTGGAAACACCTAAAATGACATGACTATGGTGTTAGGAATTGTTCTAAATCAATCCAACGCAGTTCTGATAATCATTCTAATAAACATTTTGCAATGGATGGCATCAATGCCCCCCTTGAAATCAACATTTGTGTCCTAAAAGCCTTTAAATGAACCTCGAGATCCAAATCTCCCAAAAAAGGCGGGACCTTTGGAACCAAGTTAGAGAGTAGCGGTTCGTCCATGATCTTCCTTGAGAATGGGTGACCTTCCTCTATTCCTCAATGGACAAGCGACAAATCACCACGTCTCCCAATGTTTCCATGGTTTTGTATCCATTGACACAACTTTTCATTACTTTTTTGTAATTGTTCTTATTGACGAAAGGCCTCCTCTAGACGACGACGTGATTCCTCAATTTCCTTTCTCAATCTCTCATGCTCCTCCTTGATTTCTCATCGTAATTGTTCTCATTCTTCTTCCGCTTGTCGTCGCATACGTTCACATTTTCTTTGACTTCTTGCTGCATTCTAACCCTCAAACCCTCATCTCGGGCCCTATCTTCCTTGTCCGTCCCCGCCATTGCTCCTAGTATTCCTAGTGGTCATAGATTCTTTGTTGAATGTAACTTGGGATCAAGTTTTAACAAGACCCACGGTGGACGCTAATTTTTCTAGTAAAAAACTAAATGCCTTTTATCGAAGACAAAAAATGATCAAAACCTATCTTGACTCAGTTTATGAATACCTTTAGGCCAAAATTAGTTTCATCCCGTGAGAGTTAACATTTTTTGTATAGACAAAATAATTACAAATGGTTTTTACTCTCCCAAAAAAAATAATATTTCAGTTACAAATATTAAGATAAAATCACAAAAATGATAATCCAAAAATTAACAAAAAATAATAACCCAATATTGCAAAAGATCTTAAGTAATGTTAATTCGAATCTCGTTTTTGTGTCCACTCCTGTACTTGGCCCATTGGCGATCTACTGTTGGATCTGTATAGATTTTCTGATTCGTCCTTCATAATTCGGTCCAAATCTTAGAAACTTTACTCAACCCATCTATGTGACATCGATTTTGGTGAATACGAGGAGGTCGACCACCTTTGGACAGTACAGATACATACCATATAAAGAACATCAACGACAAGTTTACCATTCTACTTAAGAAAAAACTATTTAATTTTGTAATTATATTAAAATTTATGTTTTAACTTAATTCAAACGTGCAAACTAATTTATAACATATCATTCATATATCTGTATATATATATATATATATACATATATATGTATACATATACATATATATATATATATATATATATATTGTAATTTTATCATATTTGAATATATGTTTGTTTTTTAAGTTAGTTAATATACAAAATTATGTCTATAGGGTTAGGATCCAGACTAAGTGATGGTTCACATTATGTGACTCTACGCATTTTTGTATTTTTGATTACACATCGGCAGTATAATAAAGTATAAAATGCAACTTGTATAAAAATATGCATGCACAAATATATCCTCAATTTTTATAAGCCATTTCCCTTATCATAACTTAACTTTCACATTAATAAATATAAATCCATTTACCTGAACAAAGGGATGATGCCTATATAGTTTTTGTTTTTAATTTTCATGCATGTTAAGTCATTACTTTGTCTGTGTTCGAGACAGGTGGTCTCTAACTGAAATAACTACAAGCAACTCGCAAGTTCAGGATCAATGAAATCATTGAACTCATTTGCCAACTTTGAGCATCTTCTCTCTTTTTATACAATTTCGTTGCTTCTGCATAACATACCTACTGGGTTCACCCAACAGAAAATGGGCCTTTGTCCAACTGTCAATGATACAAGAAACTAGTATAATATATAATCATCTCACCAATTCTCATTTTTTGTCGACATTTTTCAGAAGGGTACCCTTATTTAGTTGAGTTTCATGATTGAACTCTCTCTCTCTCTCTCTCTTTGCATGATAAATTAAACAATGTGAAGGGATCTGAGTTAATGATTGAATGCTTGAAAGGGTGTATGATATTAGACAATGGAAGTTGATGCATGTGAGTGTGTGGAAAGAAGACGAAATTGGGTCATTAAAGAAATAGAAGAAAGGTCAGATGTTATTGTTTTGTTTAAATTAATGAGGAGAAAACTAAGTATTATATGTACAATAGTAGAACGGCCAAATACAATGCATCAATCCTTATATAATGGTCGGCGAGCATTCTGTCTTAGGTTCCAATTCTTGACCATATACAACTGATGTAAAATCTGTAATTACTTTATAGGTTTACTCTGACTCCTTCAAAAGTTAATTAATGCTATTTGTTTATACTAGTTTTTTTTTTTTTTTTTACATAATTTTCTTGACCATATACTATGCTTGATATGCAACGATTATCTTTGTATGTAGATGTAATGCATGGGAAAATGATACCAAGGATTGGTCTATTCCTGATCCTATATTGCAACATGCAGCATGTTGTTGTTTCAATTATGTATGCATACCAAGTTACACTATGAATATCCAAAATGGAATAAATCATCGATTATGTCTTCCAAGTGTTATTCTCTTTTTAAATAATTCTTAAAGTAGTAAAAATATATAACCTATAATTTGTTCTCTAAATTAATAGGTTAATGAAGAACCACTAATCTGAAAAATTTTATTTTTCTAAAGATTGTTTATTATGATTTTTAACTTTCGATTATCTATACATTTTTTCTTTACTTTAGGAATTACAAAGGCTCTTATCTCAAGTTGGTTAGTATTATTAGGGTTGCTGAGTTTCAAGTATTATTTGTTTTATTTCATGGTTTTGGCATGTCTTTTCATGAAAAGAAGAAGGGAAATTTTACATGGACACCAAAAAGTTTTTCTACACCTATAATATTAAGATAAAAATATAATTTTATTGGTAATGTGTAGGTGTAGACTAAAACTAGGAGTGTCCGTGTATCATCACTCAAAAAGAAAACAACTTAGTAAATAATATTTTACTATACCAACACAATATAGCATCTCAATTAAGACCAAGAGTCCAAGAGTTTATCAATCCTTCTTCGGGCTTAAATATTGTTTTTAGTATTAATGTCTAACTTCATGTTCTCTGTATTATTAAAGTTATCGTATTTATGATATAGTTTATTTTAATCTTTAATAATTTTGTCATGATTTTGCATTTATTAATGGCTGATGTGATTTAGTACCAAAAGCAATATAAAAAAATAATACGTTTCTTTATTTAGTGCCAAAAACAATATAAAAAGAAGAATACTTTTAAAGAAAATTGATGGTTTATTTATGCGAAATGTTGTTGATTAAAACTAAATAATAAGCAATAGTTGTTGAGTCGGCTACGATATGATTAAATATGTACTATATTCTAAACTTTCTCGTATGTTTAATAACTGAGTACAAACCTCTTTTTTACTATTACAATAAAAGTTATAGTATTTGATTTATTTTGGACTTACTGGATGGTTATAGAATTATAGTATATTAAATCTTAGTAAAAAAACAAACCTTTTAGGATGGTTGGAACTGTAATCTACAAGTCACTTATAGACTATTGTTATTGAAAAAACTTTAATCTATAAATGATAATAGGCTACAGTTATTAAGAGAACAGTAGCACTAGTGCAAAATCAGGTTTTTTAAGTGTGTTATTATAGACCTTTTAATCTATTTTTGAGTAGATTTAGATTCGACAAACATAAATTTTAAGTTTGTTGTTGACCAACAAACTTAAATTTTTAGTTTGATGTGGAGTAACAATTTAAATTTGAAGACTATTGCCAGTAAAACTCTATCGTTCAGTACATTAGTTGCCACTTCAATCAAACCAAACCAAGCTGCTCCATTTCTTCAAGACCCTGTTCACATTCACATACCTCAAAACAATGCATAAACACAAAAGCAAACGTAAAAGAAAGAGTTAAATACATCACTACAAAAAAATATCTCATTAGTAACCAATTTTAGTAACCAAAAGTTGTTAGTCAATATGATGTCTAATTTATATACTAATTTACAAAGTAAAAAATTATTGGTTATTAAAATGGTTACTATTATGAATAAAAAATTATAATTGGTCACCAAATTAGTTTTTAAAATTAGCTACCATGGTTTTGGCTACCAAAATAAATTTATCACTAAAAATTATCTACCTAGGTTTTGGTTACCAAAAAGACTTAGTTACTAAATTGGTCTTTAATTAATTAGTGACAAATTTAGTGACCAATTATAAGTTTTTATTTTGTAAATTGGCATCTAAATTGGTCACTATAGTGACTAACAACTTTTGGTCACTAAAATTGGTTACCAATAAGACATTTTCTTGTAGTGCATATGCCTGTAACGTCTACTCACCATCTTTGAGAGACAAATGGAAAGAGAAACAATAGCCTTTGGACCTGGCCCTAAGGGTTTTTTAAATCATATATACCCTTAGTTTCTAAAGCTCTAAAGCAGAGGAAAAGGGCCATGGAACTAACCATTGTGCGAAGTGCCTATTAGCTTCTTCGCACACAAACCATTTATCTTAGGAAGCTTTTAGTAGCAGCTACAACAGTTCTTGATGTTGAACCAAACAATATATTCCAACTAATTAGTTAACAAAAAAATAAGGATGTATAAGAACAAAATTTTACAATATTTTTACAAATTTAAGAAGTAAAACCATCTTTAAAAAAGTACTAACAGAAACTAATTTTGATAAAAAAAATACATTTTCAATGAACTCTAAAAAATTTATCCAAGAAAACATATCATATAAGAGAAAAATGAGTCCAAGTACTAAGCCATCAAATGCATCAGAGATCTTGGGGTCAACCAACTGGTCACCAAAGGTGTTGAAAATATCAATAGCATCCATAATTGTTGATGGATCTTGGTGGAGACATGAAGCTCCAAGTGCAGTGGAAATGATGGAGGAAGCATGGAAGAGTGGAAGGCAAGTTTGTAGGCTTTTGCTTGCAATGGATAGGTGAAAGGGTGAGTGATTTAGAGGTGGTTCTAGCCTAGGAAGGGGGCTAGAGGTAAAGAGAGTAAGCTCTCTAAAAGATGACTCTCAAGTGGCAATAGTGAGGAGTGTTCTCAACTCAAAGTGTCTATTGCACAAAAATATTCAAGAGTGTTTACAAATGAGTGAAATTTTGGCTTTTATATGAAGCCATTTACACATGAGAAAGGAGAGCCATTGGATGGAGTGGGCCTTGATCTTGGCCCTTAGATCAAGCATGGAGAAGGAGGCAACTTCCTAGCCTTTCGATGAAGGCTTGGAAAAGAAGACACTCTCTTAGCCCTTGGATGAAGGAGGCGCATGGGTGCAGTGTGGACTTGGCACCATGGGATGCATGATCCATGAGGTCTAGGAAGGAGTGTTGACTTCCACTTTGTCCACCTTGGACTTTTTGATAGCTCATGGCCACCCCTCCTATTGGGCTTAGTCAAGCCCAATTTTAGTAATTCAACTACACATTGTTTGACTTATTATTCTAGAAAGCAAGGCCTAAACAATGGGCCAATCTTTTGTTATTTTATTGCTCTTTGATACACCTCTTCAAATCTTCATATCTTCTTTGGCCAATGTGAAGAGTGTGAGAAGCCTATGTGGGTTTGGGTCATCTTGAATGAAGCCCTATTGGATCTTTTTTAACATGCCCCTTGTTATTGGGCCTCTTGATGAGCTTGGGCTTGAGATGCATGTGGGCCATGGATTGGGCCTTGAGCATGATTTGGGCCTAGGCGTTGGCCGAATGTTATGAGCCTTGTTGGGGTCACATCAATTGTGGTGTTGCAAAAGGCACTATAAGGGTTCTTCATTGACTTTGCCACCACCAATACAATATTTTCCTTACCCACAACATCATCTAATTAATTCCTTGAAACCAAAATGCCCCTAAAATCAAAGCTCAAAACTTTTAAAAAATATATAAATTTAACCAAAGGAAAAGAGCATAAAATATCCCTTGCAAAATAAGGAATAGAAGGGATGAGTGGAACATCGCAAATCGCATAACATTGTTTTGCGACTCAGAAACCTTGGTCCAATTTTTGAAATTCAAATCTTCAATCAAACTCTGCATTTCCAAACATTTTTATTTTTCAAATGCAATGCTTCAAAGATATTGAATTCCAAATCCTTAATCTCGCAACGAGAGAAAGAAGAACAAACACATACAAACTTGAATTTCAAATTTGGGATCCGACATGGGTTTAAGGTTTTCAGAGGAGACATAGTCAATAGTTTCCGGCTAGAGGGGAGACGGGGCTCACAAATTGTTGGAGGAGGAGAAAATGCAAATCATTGCAAATCGAGAAAAATGCACCGTATCATTATTCCATTGCCACTGGTTTGTTGGTACACTGTTGGAAATGGACATCACTAACTAGATGGGAGATGGGATGCAAATCGCTAGAGGGGAGATGGGATGCAAATCACAAATCGCGTGGGATGGAGAAAGTTGCAATCTATAGGTGGAACAACGAATGTGAGAGGTTAAAACATAAATTTAAGTCTATTGGAGAATTAGAAGACTTAAAAACATCAATTTAGTTTGTTGGGAAAGTGAAAAAATGCAAAATAAGTTTGTTCTTCTTTGAATTGACTTAAAACAAAAATTGATGTTTTTTTTTATCAAACTAACAAACTTAAAGTAATGACTTTTATTTACAAAATCGGCACTAGAAACTTTTTAAGTTTGTTCCCTTATGAATAGACTTAAAAGACTATTTTTGTGTTAGTGTAATCCACTATCACTTATAGGCTATGTGTTCTTTCAATAATCGTAGTTTATTATCCTTCAGAAAAAATATAAAATGATTTAAATAACACCTAATAATTCAAATAATAATAAAATTATTATCATAAACAAATTTTTTAAACGCATTAGAATAGGTGAAGAAAGGAATGAAAAAACAAGCTCAAACAAGAATGTGAGTAACACCAATCTGGGTAGGAACATAGCCACGCAACAGAGTAACAACAATGTGGTCATTGAGGCACAAAGAGCTAAACATGAACAATGGTTTAAGGTTTAGGGTAAGGCGAGAGGAGAAAAATAAAAGGAGGAGGAAGAAAATGAGAATAAAGGAGATGTGAAGCTGGAAAGAGGACAATTGTGGTACTAAGACAAAGTCAAAAGAAGAATAGAGGAAGAACTCATCTTTCATGGCGAAGGAGTAAAAGTTTGCATTCAATAGAGGTAGAGGCAATAATGGTTATCATGGGCAAAGTAAAAAGGTAGTAGGGTAAACTATTCATGGCAGTTTAGACTATGGTTCACATAAAATTGTATCCTATTCAGGGTAGTATATGTAACATCTCAATTCCAAGGTGTTCTTATTCTCAAATCAACCATACTTTATATCATTCCAAAGTTATTTTGAAAGTGAGTATATAATATGAAATGCGTTAATACAAAGTAAGTGATTGAAATCATTTTAACATTAAGTTCTTATACCATCACATAATGGTTATATTTCGCAACATAGTTGGAGTAAAGCATAGAGAATGAGAGACATATAGAGGAGAGCTAGTTCATAATTAGAACTTTAATATTCATTATATTCTTCCAATATATATTTTTTCAAATGAAATTGAAAAATCCAATGTAAACATTTTCTTGGAATAACATTGATCATCGCAAGAACACAAAAGTAACACAACAAAGGGCAAGAGTAAGCTAACAAAAATAATAATCAAACACACAGAATATAGAATGCTAAATTATTCCAAAGTGAATAACCAATTTAATAATTTAGTCCAGGTAGAAGGCAACAAACATCACATTCATGACTCATCTTTTAGAAGACTACATATATTGAAAGACAGTCTCAAAGATTTTACACCTATCAGTGAGAAAACCACACCTTATTCCACCATTAGTCTCCCATGGTACCATAAGCTCTACAAATCCCCGTCTTGATGTGACCCCAACAAGCCTAAGCTCAAGTGCATCAACAAGCCTAAGCTCAAGTGCATCAACAAGCCTAAGCCCACATCAAGGCCAAACTCACTAGAAGCATGATGAGAAAGATTCACATGGGCCTTTCACAAGATGATCAAGTCAATCATGGGCTTTTTACATTATTCACATGGGCTAAAGAAATCTCTAAAATATGAGATAATGCATGAAGGAAGTAGTCTAGATTTAAATTGGGCCATTGTTTAGGCTTTGCTTTCAATAAAAATCTACACTTTTGGATTAATTAAGCCGAGCCCAATTTGCTATCTTGGCCGAGAATCATTAGCTTCTCTACATTTGGATGTAAGCAAAGGATGAGCAAAGCAAGGAGCATGTGATGGTAGCATGGAGCGTGTGACTTTGGCAAGGAAAGTGTGACATGCCACTTAGCATCATCAAGACTCATCTACTACATCACATGGTCTCCTATCAAGCTTATCCTCCAAGCGACATTTGCATTTCATCTTTGTTGCATTTTCTTCTCATTTGGTCGGTTATGTGCTTATAAATAGAGTCATTCAACTATTGTAATGGTTACTCTTGAAATGCTAATAGATGCTAGTGTTGAGATCACTCCACACTTCTATTAATTTGAGAGCATACATGACCAATCTTCTCTTCATCTCCTCTAGCCACCTTCCACACCATAGCACTACTTCTACTCGTCATCTTTACTAAAAACTTCCATTGCCGAGAGCTCTTCCTGTTCATATCATCAATTCCACTGCACTTCATCTTCCTCTTAATGTTTTTCATGGATTTCCTTCCAATTCTCTACCAAGGATGTCCATCACATCTACCATAAATGATCTTGTTTCATATCATGCCTAGACCAGAAGACCACACTAACAGGGTTAACTTCAACAGGTCCCTAGAAGCATAATCCTTTTCCATACCATGTTTGTCTCCCGGAAGACTTCATCGACTCTCACCACCCAGCTCCTTTCTTATATGTTAATCCCATAGTTGAAAGAGTTTAGATTATCTCCTTACCAAGATCCTAAACTCAATACATACTTCAAGCACAAACAGAGTGAGTTCCTCCTTGGAACTAAATTAGAATTATTTATCTATGTGCATATGATCTAGTGAATCCTATCCCCATCATTGTTATTAACCTTTCTTGTCCAAGTCTCATACCACCGACATAATATTTTTTTTCAAGCCTCAATGCCACAACACTCCAATATCTACTACATACAGACATACATGTCTATCTTTATATGGCATTATTTCATATTCATCATCACAAATCTGACTTCCATGACCTCTAACTACAATTGCTTTTCTAACCATCCACTACCACAAGTACCTACTAGACGAACCCTCGTCTAATGATTTCTTAGACAACCTCGTATTCCATGACCTATTAGACAATCTCAGCCTCCAAGGACCCATTAGATGACCTCAATATCTCATGCTCATTAGACGACCTTAGGCTCCAATGACCCATTAGACAACCTTAACATTAATGCTCATTAAACAATCTCAGCCTCTAATGACCCATTAGATGACCTCATTGACTAATTCTCCTTAGATGACCTCAGCCTCGAAAGGTAATCTTATTGTACTTGTTGATTTATTTATATATGCACTTGAAAGATTAATCCAACCATTCCACGATCTTTTCAATACTCCCTAGGATATTCCGTGTTGTATTAATTGATTCTCATTAGTTATAATAAAAATGCAATTATCATAATTTCTTAGTATGAAGTAAGATTGATGACATAAAATCTAAAAATTAGTTAATCACAATAAGGACTTTAGGTTTCCTTTCATCTTATCGTGGTATCAATCACACAATTTAAAGAAAACATGGTTCATTATAAATTACATAATCCACAAAAAGTATCAAGCTACTCACAATGTCATTTCTCAAAATTACATAATGAATTTAATACTCATAACAAAATCACAAACATACATACAATCAAACAAGACACAAGCACAAGTTAACTTCCTTTACTTGGAAGTTAGCTCTACTACTACCAAGACTGTTAACAATCTTTCCACTTCCTATTGCCCGAATACAACAACTCCTTCTTCCCACAATTTCCTTTAAGCTTCCACAAGAAGGAGAAATCGATCACACTCTCAATTAGGAAGAAAAGAAGATAAGAGAACCCTAGCTTTTAGCACTCAAGGTTTTCTAAAAGAACATAATCTGATCAATCCTTGCTTATATAGAATGAAGACATGTAAACTCTAATTTGTTTTTGTGACACATCTTCCCCTTTATTGACACCTATTTTTCATTTATTGACTTCCTACACTCCGTAGATTCATCTTAATGCGTTTTAATTACCTTTCACATCAGGTGTCCACATTGCACTTGAATGTGTTTTCCTTGAGGGCACTTGTACTCCACTTTTTGAAGACTTCCCCACTACCACTTGAGGCATCTACCACTAATCCTTTACTTATTTCTTTTTTCATTCCTACTTGGCCATCTACCAGTTATACATAATTGGCTTTACTAAGTCGTCTACTCTCATCATCTACTTTGTAGATGACTCTATGACATTAGTCGTTTATGGTTCATCACTATATTACCTACTTTTTCTTAGACTTGTCTGTTTATTCTCAGTCACCAACCACCTTTCCACTTGACTACTCCCTGTTTACCCATAACTTTCACTATTCTAAGACATATATACACCAAACTCGTCTAATTTTATTCCTCATCTACATTTCCTAGTATGTTACTCGTTTAATAGTTTATTTTTAATCATTCATGATCAAACACGCCTAGTCCAATACTATATATAACTTTTGGGGTCTTATAGTATAGACTATGGTTCACATAAACTTTGTCAATAATTTTAAAAATGTTATGTTTTAGTATGTACTACCTTTTTAATGTTTTTTATATCAACACTACCTTTTTATGGTACCGTAGTCTATCTACGTAGTTATTTTATATATTTGTAGTAGTGCTTACAAGCTGATTTTATAGAATTAAAGGTTAAAATACCTTTTTGGTCCCACTTTTCGTCAAGTTTTTTCAAATAAGTCCTAATTTTGGTTTTGTGTTCAAATAGGTCCCAATTTTCGTCAATTATGTTCAATTGGGTCCTTTTTTGCTAAGACCGTTTAAATCATGAACGACCATGAATAGTGACTGCCACATGTCATTTCGTGGTTTTTTTGAATTTGTTTTTATTTTTATTTTAAATTTTAAATTTTTTTTTTAAAATTTTTTAAATTTTTTTTTAAATGTACATGTGTCAACCCGGGAGTGTGCCACGTGTCACTTTGTGGTTTTTTTTGAATTTTTTATTTTATTTTTTTGAATTTTTTTTGAATTATTTTTTAAATGTCCACGTGTCAATCTAGTAGTGTGCTACGTGTCAAAGTCAATATTCTATATTCAATTTGGTCCCTATATTTGTTATTTTTGTTCAATTAGGTCCTAATTTTTGTTAAGATTAACCAATTTGGTCCCTATAGAAGATGTGACCAAATTTAATTT
>Ga0214544_1006139_pt1 | contig 22509 bp, 11 predicted proteins | sample CNSS3metaG_FD_160074 | JGI IMG/M metagenome (GOLD analysis project Ga0214544, IMG submission 160074) | Root nodule microbial communities from cowpea collected in UCLA plant growth center, Los Angeles, California, USA - CNSS3 | ecosystem: Host-associated > Plants > Roots > Nodule | place: USA...
GGCGTTTATTATTTTTCAGAATGGCACAGTGACTGCATGGATTGAATTAAAAATAACATAGTGCTTGAAAAACCCTAAATGTTGTAATTAGGAAATTAGGGATTGGATTGGGAAAATCAGTGTGAGGCGTGGATTGCGAACCCCATGTGCGTAGACGAAGGTGAAGTAGGACCACATTTTTCTTCAATTACATTTTCACTGCACCATGAAAAAAAAGTTGCAGCCAACAACTTCTTCACTTCCACCCTATCAAACGAAACAAAAAACCCCCAATTGCAAAATTAGGTTTTCTAAAATCAAAATACAAAAACAACATACACAAAAAACGGAACTAAATTCATTTCCATATCTCATATCTTGAACTTTGGGCATCTCCAAAATTTTCTCCCTTGTTCTTAGCAGTTCTCATGATTGCCTTCTCACCGCAATAGCAAAGAGGTGCGAAATCGAACCTCCTCCCCACACCCCCATGAGAAGAAACGGTAGAATTTGTGCAGGACGAGGACGAGCAAGAATGAGAGGGAGACATTACCGGTGCAGGATGAGCAAAACAGAGGAGACCACAAACCTTCCGCACCCTCTTTCAAATTCAAACACTTACCCTCTCCCAATATTACCTTCTTAAAAGAGAAGACAACAATGGTTGTTTAAGGTGCCAACCACAACTCATTGACACGTAAGATTGAACATTACAGTCACATCATCACATATAAACGCCGTTTGCCAACAGTTAATGATTGCCCTGATTTAATACTGAATTACAAAAACGAGGACGAAATTGAGACCAATTAAAATACGAGGACCAATTTGAGATTTCTGAACCAAAACGAGGACCAATGGAGTATTTTAACCTTTATGGAAAGAATATAAGTTTTTATTTTTATACAACATGTCCTATGAAAGGGATATATAACAAACATTAAATATGGCTAGTTCTAAATTAAAGGTTAACTCTAAGAAAATATTTAATTGACACTTGTAGAAATATCTAAGTCTTCAAAAGGAAAAAATCTCGTTAGAGTGTTAAAGAAAAATCCTAATGCAATAGAATCCTAATGCACAGATTCAGTCTTATGCAGATTTTTTAGTCTCATGGATATGCAGAAGGCTAACTGATGTGGGTAGTAAAGCATTATGCTCCCTAACATGCAATGTCAGAGGACTACCATCATCAAGAAACTCTAAGGTTTGGTTCCAACGAGGGTTGAGAGTTTTGTGTATAACCTGCCACATAGTGCCACACACAGAAAAAAATCAAGCCTTGCAAGAGTGAAACATCAAGAACATGCAATGCAACAGAAAAATGACATCTGGAGAGTGAAACATGTCGTAACAAAAAAATGGAAAGGTACAATAAAAAAACATCTGAATGAAAAAACTAGAGATTTCCCCTCTGAAGAATATTCTAAAAAATTTAACATGGTATATGTTAGCACTTATTAGTAGTCTTTTACCATAAATATAATCATCAATTAATGGCAGCCCAATGAAATTAAAAAAGACAAGATAATTGTGACGTAACCATCACCAGTATCACGACAATCATAACCATCATCAGAATTCTAACATTCGTCCTCCACTTCAAGTTCCCATAGTTCACCCTCAACACTTATCCCTCGAAGATCGACAACAATAAGGTCTCTTGCTTCAATCACAACAAGTTCTATCTAACCATTGGCTGAACCTTGTGTATATCAAAGGATTAGTACATGCTAGAGCTTGAAAAGAAAACACAACAAGAGAAAACTCCGCATTAAATGAAAACGAAAGCAAAAAATCAAAAAGAGGAACGAAATTAGGGCAAAATCAAAACAAAAATCGAACGCAGTGGCAAATGAAATGAAAACGAAATCGAGATTGAAATGCTGGAAGACAAATCGGGAGATCGAAAGACGAAATAGGGAGATGAAGTATGAAAACGAAATTGGAGGCAAGGGAGAGCGATATCGTTACCTCAAGCAGTGGAGAAGAATGTGCAGCGGTGGTGGAGGACGGTGGAGAGTGAAGAACGGAGCTTCTCCTCAGAGACACGATCACGACAAAGGAAAGCACTGCACCTTGAGACTAGACACGACCACGACAAAGGAAAGCAAAGCAGCACTGCACCTTGAGACAATTGTGTTTCTAAAACATTGAAATTTACAAAAGAAAAAAAATGAAAAAGTTAATTAAAATTTGAATTTTACGGGGGTTCCTTAAAAAAACCCCGGTGCTTTACTGGGGTTTTCAAAACCTCTGGTACATTGGATTTTTCTGGAGGTTATTATAACCCCAACTAATTAACCCTTGTTAAAATTAAATATTTTTGTAGTGTAAGGGACGTAAGCAATTTCATAAAGAAAAGAACCAAAATGTGCATGCTTTTATTAGAGAAATGTGTTAGCATGAGGGAAGGAAAAATGTAAATTATTTGAATATTTTGCAATAGATTTCCCATATAAATGAATTTCTCAGGTATCCCAATAATATAAAAACAACAGACAAAAATGCTCAATTTACAAAACCCAAGGTTGTTTCCTGCTAAGGCCTAAGACTCCCAGAGACCAAGACTAGTTATTTACTGAACATTCTGACTATTTTACCCCGTTTAGCATAACAAAAAAGTATCATCTCATTTGAATGATCTTTAACACCTACCTCATCAACTGTGTGCTCCAAACATGCCTCTTTCCAGGTTGTGACAAACAAGTGCAAAGAATCATTAGTGATTGAAAGATCTCCTTCCATATTGATTGGTACCTTGGTTTTGTCTGTTTTGTTACCATTATGGATTGGGGTTACAACACGTCCGAGTCTTTTTCTCTTTTGCAACTTATAAGCAACAGATCTTGTAGAAGTTACGTTTTCAAATTTCCTTTTCTTTCTTGGTTGTTGACAAAATTCATTTTTAAGGCTGCTATTAATAAGGGAGTTCCCCATCATATCATTCCTCACCCTAAGTCGTGCCATCTCTTCAGTTGCAGATGGGTAGGACAACTGCTTACTCGTTCTGAACTTCTAGTGAATTATGATGATGGGTTTGACTGGTTACCCATAATGTTGTTACTTTGTTCAGGTGCAGAAGAATCACTATCTTCATCTTCGGAGCTTGATGACATAATCTTATATGCTTTCCACAAAAGACTTTTTTTACAGGAGAAAAACATTCAATGCGCTGAGTAATGGCATTAAAACGTTCATCTAACTATTTTTTTTTTAGAGGAAGAGAGAGAACACTTTCCAAACTTATCAATCTTCAAATTTAAGTTCTTCAAGTATTTCTCTAATGTTGATTGCTCTGAATTTCTAGCTTCTCGTATAACAGATATATGCATTCTTTGATTATAAAAACATTAGATTGGATAAGAGAGCCACCCTAAATCCAACACAAAATAGAAAACCAAACCCCAGAAAACATAAAAGCAATTATTTCTCTACTCCGTGAGCTTTTTAAGAAGGTTGTGGAGGTGGTTATTGTATACTGATAGAACTGCATGTTGCAATGGTGAACTGTCAAAGCACACTTTTGGTCTCCAGAAAAAAAATTGTGTACAAATACTTATCAAGAAAATAAGTCCAGCAAAAAGAATGTCTCAAACACTGAAATTAAACGGCACAATGGAGATCTAAATATGATTGTTGGCATTGCCATGATGTGAAAAATTTAAGACAAGGGAGAAGGCTAGAAAAAAAATGCTACTAATAGACACACAACACATCTCTTAACACTACCAAAAATATCGTATTTATCGACGAATAGATACCGACGAATATATATCCGTCGGTAAGTGACCTTTATCGACGGACTTACCGACGAATATACATGGTTGTCATTACCGACAGATTAATTCGTCGATAATGTCTGTATGAAGTTGTCTTCTCAGTTATCGACAGATTAATCCGTCAATAATGTTCATGTGAAATAGGTCACGTATGCACCGACGGTAGTGGCGTACTTACCGACGAATGATATCCTTCGGTAAAGTTCTCGCTCATATGAAATCGCATTTCACTTTCTTCTTCCCCCAAATTCAATTTCTTCCTAAAACGTGAATCTAAACCCTGCGCTGCTGACCTTGGGTCTGGCTTGTAGCTACCGTCACCTCTCCACTGCCGTCACCTCTCCCCTGCCATCGTGGGTCTGGCTTCCACATTCATGGCTTGACATTTAAGCCGTCAAGTTGGTTGTCGGTTGAGGAAACACAGCAACTCTATATTCTCATCGGCCACCGCGTTCTTTGACCCTCACTATTGTTTTGGTGAGTTTCATTCATTCTGGTTCTTGCAATGTTGATTGATGTTACTTGTTCTCACATGGTTCTTTGATTTGTAAGGGATTGTGTTCGATCTTCCCACGTCTGCTGGTCACAAAGAGCACTGAACTTGTGGTGTATTTGTGAAATATCAGAGCCATTGATTGATTATGTTTTTGGTTTGATTGTTGATTGGTTCTGTTTTTGGTTTAATTATCGTTGATTGATGCTTAGTCCAAATTGAAATTTTTTGAATTGTTATATGCATTTGGATAAAATGATGGTATTTGGTAAGATTATTTTTTAATGCATTGATTGGATTATGTGTTAATTCTCTCCCATTCATAGTCATGGTGTAGTGAGGTAATCACACATCTCCCTCATTCTCTTCTAAGAATTGAAGAGTATGAACCTATGTCACTTAGGTTCTCCAGCCTCAAGCCTAAGAAGGGAGAGAGAAACCACGTGAGAAAGAAACTAAAATTGGAACCATTTTGGGATCAATAAAAATTGTGTTTTTCACTTAGTTCATATTCTATTTATATAACTACTGAGTACCACTAGTTAGCTAACTGAACTGCTAAGTAAAACTTACTTAAAATTCTCTCCAAATTAACCAAAAATAAGTTAAAACACATTCTAAATAGGTTGCATTCCACTCTGGTCCAGCTGGCATGATTCAGGCCACTTGTGCTTCAAAGCTACTCAACAATTCACCAAATGCACCTCTAAAAGCCTCCCAAATCCTAGCAACAATTTGCTAAAATCTACCTTACTATGCTAAACTTAGGTAGATAAGGGAGCATGAAATTGGTCCAAGACTCCACCCTATATCCCTCTTCCAGGGTTCTTTTGCTTCCAACAAATGTAATTGGACTTCCCACGTATATTCCCAATTTTGAATCAAGTGTAAAAGCTAAATTCCAAAAAGTCAACCCAAAAGTCCACCATACTAGTTTTTACCCAACTACTGTAGAATTAATTTCGCTGCCCTAGTTTCATCTTTCTTTTTCCTTCATCAACCCTCCAATTACTTGTTGAATATAAACCCCTGGTTTACTTGCAATGCACCACTTCATATTACACAAAGAATGATGAGAGCCATGAGCTTGTTTGGTTTGAGAAAACATTTGTGGCTTTTACAAATAATTACAAAATCAAGCAAGCTGAACTCACATATGATGCAGTTTGATGTAGTTTACCTACTCATTGACAACAAAGACATATAATCATGCAATTTTAAGGTTGTGATCCAATGCTAATCATTAAACTAAGTTATTGATATGCCTAAGGGTATGGATACATTGCCACATCCGTCGGAAAGTCCATTCATTCATCTACTGCCATTACTGACGAATGGATTTGTCGGTCATTATCGAAGGATATTTTCGTCGATAATTATCGACGGATGGATCCATCGGTAATGGCAGTGGATGAACGAATGGACTTTTCGACGAATGTGGCCATCGGTAGTTCCCAACGGATTGATCCATCGGTAATGGTCGACGGATGTGTCTGTCAAAAATTACCGACAGACTTTTACAATTCTTCGGTAAAGTATTATCGACGATATGTTTATCGACGAATTTTTTACCGTCGAAAGTTCGTTGGTAAAATATCATTACCGATGGATTACGGCCATTACTGACACATTCTAACCATCAATAATAAGTATTTTTCTTGTAGTGTAATAAACAAGATTGCGAAAAAGTCTAGTTACAACTACTGCTCGTAAAAGTAAAGCTACAAAGCAAAGAAAAATACAATTTCAAGAAAAAAAGGGTTTTGATCAAGCCAAAAGTAAATTTTAGAGCTTATTCTGAACTAGTTTGTATGAATCCCAAAATTCAAAGGTATGAAATAAAATAATTTCAATAACCAGTTAAAAATATTTGGTCCAAAAGTTACATTCAAATATGCAAATATAAAATACTCCCCCTTTCAATATGTGTGTTCAACATGACATAACCATACAACTAAATCTGCTTCAACAAAAGTTAGTTTGTGAGAATGGACTGAAGAATCTTCCATGAGAGCTAAACCAGATAATTCTAGTCTTATTGATACCGGATAACGGAAAATATCGGCGACCCCAAAAACCTTTATAAAGTTATAACGGAAATCATAACAGGTTATGACAAAAATATTGCGGTAAAAAATATAATACCACCACATATAATTTTATTGAAAGAGTAATGATATTATGTATAATTATAGTGAAATATTTTTTTCAAAATAATTATAGTGAAAGTGGAGGAGTAGATAAAAATAAAAAATAAAAAATAGACTTAACCGCGGTGGCTGACGGTGATGGTGGCCGGAGGCGGTGGTGGCCAGCGGCAATGGTGGCTGCTGGGTGCTGCTACAGTGATGCTGCAGCAGAAAATAATACAACCTGAAAAGAAAAAATTGACTGGATTATTTTGAATAAAAGATTTAAAGAAAATTGATTGTGGGTATTGTAGAGAATTTACTGTTGATGGCTAAAGGGTCAAAGGAGGTTAGGGTAAAAAAATAAAAATGAAGAAAAATGTAAGGTAGATTTGATTAAATAATATTTGAGTGGGTGTGGGTAAGGCCCAATTGTTTAAAATAGTCAAACTTTTTCCCCACTCACGTGCTTAGGGTTTCCACGCGTTTCCTTTCTTCCTCACAATCATGCCCCCGCTACTACAAGTCGTTTCTTCTCTTCACTACTGCAATTCCTTTCTTCTCTTCTCTTTCGGTCATCCTTGTTTTTTCAGTCTCATATTTTTGCCTCCACCATTTTGCCACCGCAACCTGCCATGTACAAAGCGGCCGCCATAGAAAATCTTATTCACCTCTGCCTTGTTGTGGCGACAGGCTCGAAAATCGGTACCGATTTCCGCAATGGTGGCGCCATGGCCGATATTCAATAACACTGAGTGAAGTTTAGTCAAATGGTCCCGGATAAAACACTCAGAATGTGCTAGGGCTCCATAACCCAAAAATCTCAATAAACACATAATAGAAAATAGAAAAACAGAAAAGATAGTCAATGATCTGTTTTCATAACACTAAATGAACAAGGAATATTTTCTTCCCAATTGATTTCTGCCTCAATTCTTTTACAATTACTAGGCATCCAACTGGTGTAAGTTGTAACCACTCTAACTATTTTCATACATTCTTAATGTACACTTTCCATGCCTTCTCCTTCTGAGGTCTAAATGGATATAACATGCAAGTCTTATCTCAAGAGTATGGTTTTGCTACATGGATTAATTGATGCCAATGGACCCAATCGATAATGTATTCTTGTTAGTACTCTTATAGTATGAAATTTGAGTCTTTTGTTCGCAGTAAAAAATCCAATTTGAAAATGCATGTTCTATGAAGGAGATTTCTTTTTTTAAGCAGACTGGTGGGTAATGGTAATCAATTGTTAACTCGTGCGACCAAAGCTGAAGTCATATAGGTTTGCAAATTGAAATTTGCCATTAAACTTGCTTAAAATTGAAATCACAAAAAAAAAAATACGATTCAAATTATGATATTAATATTAAAACCTCATTTATTAAGCTCCATTTTCCAAAACACAGGAAATATAACAACTTTATTTCATAACAAAAACTAGCTCAGAGCCAATTATTATAAAATTCAATATATTATCAAAAATTGTCTCATAATAAAATTGATTTCTCTAATTCAATTGATTACAAGAGAAACTTTAAAATTCATAAGATAAACTCTCTATAGAAATGTTCCCATGATAGCCCACGCTCTGGTTCTATGCTTCACCAGATCCACCTGCAAAAATATCTTCTCCCGTGTACCGCGTACACGATCATCGCCAAAACACAAGCAGATAGGGTGAGCTAACAGTTTAAACCATACACATAATATGAAACAATTATAGCAACACAAACACACCAAAGGAATTTCCATCCTTTGATTTCATAACACATGGCCACTACCATGTTACCCGTGTTCTATGTCTTCTAATGAATACTTCAAGATGTCTTGCTGCCACACCTACCAACCACAATTGGCAAAACACATGCGGGAAAGTATGCTACGGACCACACTCTGTAACGCCAGGTGGAGTTCCCAATATGAATATCATTCGTAACGTCCCAAGACTACCAAACCCGTTAGTCTCATACCAAGGAGGGCAACCTATCTAGACCCGCCGTACGACCCACAACTCGCACACTCACACCAGCAACACTCGCCAACCCGAGCCATAACTCAAGAGTTCCTCGTGTTCATCTGCCACCCGAGCCACAACTCGAGGGATGTCATTCCGAGCTACAACTCAAGGAATGCCACGTGCTTACCCCTATCCCGAGCCATAACTCAAGGGATACATTTTGAGCCATAAATCAAGGAATACCAGCAAGCCGACTATAAGGTATCATTGAAGCATTGTAGACCATGTGCATCCACACCACACAAGCAATTACTTTGACCATGGACCCATGATATACGATGCTCTAACGAACCTGTCCGCTCGTGGTCCTGCCTTTACGAACCTCCCCGCCCGTAGTCCAACACACGTGACCCACCAACTACGAACCTCCCCGCTCGCAGCATCTTTCAAGTGTGAGCATGAAACATACAAACCTCCCCGCTCGTATCCCCAAACGAGAGTATCAAGATATGAACCTCGCCGCTCATATCATCATGTGTTCACCACCAGCCATGATCCTCCCCGCTCATGACCCAAGCATCTCCTGGTCCAAGCCCACAATACAACATACAAAATGCAAGCCACACGAACACATTACACTCTGCACTCTTGCCTAGTGTTGCCTAAGCGCCGCTAGGCGACGTTCAATCGTAGACCGCCTAGCCGAGCCTTCTCGCCGCTAGGCACCAAACACAAGCAGAGCCGCTGGCAAAGGGATATCGCTTGGCGGGTCACTCCTCAACGCCAGGCGCCACGCGTTCCAGGGACTTCCCTGGTACTCCTATTGCCCGGCGGCCATACTTGTGATGTGAGGTGTTATACCAGGAACGTGCCAGCTAGTACTCTACCATGGGGTTTTAGCACCTCTTACAGTTCAAGCATACGTACAAGTTATAAATTTAATTGTATATAAATTACTTATACTTGCACGACTATAATATCAGCCAACGTAACACTTCACTTATTCAACAATCATATCACTCATCCAATCATAGTCCTTATAAAAGAATAACAATGCACACATCCATTTACCATAATTTCACACTTAACATGCATTTTTACCATACACTTAACGAACCGAAAAATGCAGTTTTACAAAAATTGCGCAAACTAGAAAAACGGTGGTGCCTAGCGCCCAAAAGTTAGGAACCTACTCCACGAAAAATAAGAAAAACAACGTTTTTCGTTAACAGAACACCACGCGCATCGCTTGGCGGCAACTCTTCACCGTCGGGCGATTCTTAACAAAAAACCCAAAAGCCTAGGTCTTGAGCATGCATCACCTAGCGGGTCGCACATGACCGCCAAGCGATTTTTGGAAAATTCCAGAAACACGAACAATATAAGTAGAAATTGAACCACATGCATACATACTACACAAAATCATTCATCAAAATTGAAAACACGAGATGCATCTCCTCTAACCTGAATTTCCCACTCCAAAAGTGCTTTTAGAGTTCTTCAATGTTTGACAATTGGTCTACCCTTTGATCTCTGTCATTGAGCACTCATTTCAACCTTTTGACGCTATCCTCAATGTTGTTTTAAGGTTCTCCAACTCCCTTTTGGTAGCCACATGAAATTGCCTTCACTAGGACCCTACTTTCACCCCTCTCCTACAGACGGCTAGGGTTCCCTTCTCATCCATGCCAAAAATAATTTTAGCAAAAAAAAAAAGTTAATTCATGTCTACCAAGATTCAAACACACAACCATGCCAATGTCAAGTCAATACATAACCATTCAACCAATTCGTGTTTCTTGATATTTCATTCGCACCATGCCTAATAACCTCTTATCCCACAATCATGCTTGCATGCAAAATAATTAAATAATAAAAATAATCCACAAATGGCATTCACAAGACTCAAACCCAAGTCCTCCTCACACTGTCAACATGCTCTACCACTTGAGCTACCATTGTTCCTCGTCTTCTCTCTCCATATTAAATAACTTAGGGATTCCCGCTGTCACATTTATTAAATAAATACTAATTTATTTATTTAATTTTCCTGTGTCTTACAAAACAAAATCCAAAGCAGCAATGTAGAGAAACAGAATCGAAACGAAAACCAAATTGAATTAGAACAAATTAACGAAATAGGGAGATTGATGGAATGTTGGGAGACGAAATTTCAAGCATGAAGAACGATCTTCATTACCTTGAACTTCACATTAAGAACAATGTAAAGGCAGGTGTAGAAGAATGTGTTCTTCCTGAGTAAACATGGCCAACCACGGGAAATAAATAAAGAGGTTTGTCTAATTAAACATTAAGTGAGATTTAAAATTTATGGGAGTTTCTTTAAAAAAATCTTGGTACTTAATGAGAGTTTCTAAAACTTCAGATATATTTTTTTATTAGAGGTTTTTATAATTCCAAGTAAAAAACTCTAACTAAAATTATGTATTTTTGTAAGTAATCTCGAACCTACTTGAGTTTATTTCATGCATTAAAGGCAAGACCAATTTTCTCAATGCCAAATCTTGAATATATTTCGATGTTAAGGGAGATGGACTCCTACCATACTAATTTTGTTGTTATGGGACCAAGTTGTATTTCACAAGTTTGCTGAATTGTTCTAGTACTCAGTTGTTGGCTTGATGTTTTCCTAATCCGATGAAGCTACGATGACGGTGCAGGGGTGCCTATAAAAGACACTATGATGCTTAAGTTAACACTGGTGATGTCAGGGGTTCAGAGAATATTTTAATGCGTAATCAATGCATAGAACAATGTGCTATTTTTACCTTTTTTTCCTTGTGGGTCCTACCTGGAATGAGCTTTTAGGCCTAAAAAACCCTCAATAATTGCTAGTAGGCAACTTATGAGTCAATATGGATGGATATTGCATACTTTATGGGGGATCCTAAGTATACGATATCCGGTAAGATGACATGTGGGATCTGAGGGTTGGATATTTTTAGACCGCCTAATTAGTTGAGTGTTTATGGCGTTGCTTATCGCATACTAAGGGATTCTTTAGTGTGGAGTAAGCGACTTCATCGTTGTTGATGGTTGCTTTCTCGATACTAAGGGGCTCCTTAGTATAGAGTAAACGGCTTGGTGGTTTCGTTGATGGCTTCTTACTGTATGCTAAGGGGTTCCTTAGTATAGGGTAAACGACTTCAGGACTGGTGATATTCGCTTACTACATACTAAGGATCTCCTTAGTATAGAGTAAGCGACTTGGTTGTTCGTTGATGGCTGCTTATTGTATACTAAAGGGTTCCTTAGTATAAGCTAAGCGGCTTCGGAACTGCTAATGTCCGCTTACTACATACTAAAAGACTCCTTAGTATAGAGTAAGTGGCTTGGTGGTTTCGTTGGTGGCTGCTTACTGTAAACTAAGGGGTTCCTTAGTATAGAGTAAGCGGTTTCGTAGATTTTTGGTGGTTGTTTACTATATACTGTGTCTATTTGTTCTTGATACATGGTATGATTAGGACATCAACCTCCCAATCTTGAGGAGCGTAGCGACGTATAGATTTATTGTGTGGTTGGGTCGTTATGCTTTGTGAATTTGGGGCTACTTTTCTTTTTTGGCTTTAGGTCGCTATGTATCTGTGAGTTTGGGGCTGCTATGTTTTGCAATTTTCAATTATGGTATTTAGTTGCATACCACTATGGGTATACTAGCCTCCCAGTCTCGAGTAGTGTAGCGATATATACTCATTGTGTAGTTGCTTTCGTTGTTTATTTTTTAGAGAGTTCGGCTGCTTTGTTTGTTTTAGCGAATTTGGGCCGCTATGTTTATTTTAGCAGATTTGGGCCGCTGCGTTTGGGGTATGCAATATAGTGCGTTTACATCTTCTTGTCTTTGAAGTGTCTTTTTGGTTGCATACAAGTTTCTAACTCTTGATGGGACGTCATGTGACTTGAAGTGACGTGAGTAATGGTGGTACTGTTTGGTGTCAAAGCACGCCTTTTGAAGCATTTTTGGCAGTTGGGCCTTAGGCTTTCAGTTTTTCTTGTCTTTTTCATGCAATGTTTGATAATTTCTATTCTTGGATTTATCTTTAAGATGTCATGAAGTTTTAATCAATTTATTTCCATCCCTCCATGAAAATATACAAAAGAACATTTATGCAACTAAAAAGCTATTTTTAACATGTTTTTGTATCTCATGCTTAATAAACTCAATTATAAGAAATCCTAATTAAATCAATCTTTTAAGAATAAAATTCAATTAAAAATCCAGAATTAAACATTAAATGAAGGTAAAAATATGCACTCATCACCCACCTTCGAAATTACCAAGGCAATCACAAAAAACCACTCATTCATATTCACAAAAAGTCACTCATTCATGCTTCCCATATCCATACATGCTCACATAAATCAATAAAACACGCCAATACAACTTTTATTCAAAACATGCAGTGGCGGACTATTATAGGGGCAGGGGGCTATGGCCCCCAAAACTTTTGATTTTTTTTAAATTTATGTATTTAAAATTTTTAAAGTTTTTTAAATTATATATGCTAACAAAATTAATTTTTTTTATAATTTATGCAATTAAAAATATTTAAACTTTTTAAATTATGTATAGTATTTAATTTTTTTAAAATTATGTGTAGTATATCAAAAATCAAAGAAAATTAAATTAAATCTTTTTTATTTGACTTATAAATCTTAATATTTAATATTAATTGATAATAAAATTTGAAATCAAATATAATAAAGAATAAAAAAATTATTTAGATATTTTTTATTTGTCTCATGAGTTTTCACATATTGTTATCATCTTTTACTTTTACTTGTTTTTTTTTTTATTTTTAAAGAGAAAAAATAATCGTTGTCTCTACTCTTATCTCTTATATGTTCTCTTCTTTTCTTGAAAAAAAAATACTTTTTTGTCTTATTTAATAGTGAAATATTAATTTAATAGTTAAAATTATTTTTATCTAACGAGCTTTTTGTATATTCATTTTTAAAAATATAGAAGAAAAATATATTGTACTATGTATTTTTTTCATAACTGATTTTTACTTGTAGCTTAATTATCATGAATTTTTATTTTAGTATTTACGTCTCAATTTTTTATTAGATTATGATAAACTATTCTTTAGTCTTAGTCTTTAAAAAGATATATATTAGTAAATAATAAAAGAACAAATTATATTTTAAAAATGATAAAAAAGGAAATTGTGTGAAGATGAAAACAGGACAAATTAAACTTTTTCACATATATTATGAACCATGATACTTCACTTAATTGTCCAATTATAATTTTTTTTTCTTAAAGTTTAAAGAATTACAGGTGAGCCATTACTATAATAGAAAAATTATTTTTTGTAATGAAAATTATCAAAACAAGATTATTGAATAAAGATGGAAGGTGAATTTTTTTGTTGACAATTTGTTTATTTACATTAAAAAAGAAATAACTGGAATTTTAGTTATGGTCCAATTATTGATGAGTTCAAGAATATAAAAAAACAAATGATAATAATTATTATTTCTTTATATAGTTATGGTTATACTAAATTATGTATTCATTATCTTTACCTTAGTGACAATAATTAAATATATAAATTTTGATTGTATTATTTTGGCTCCCCCTAAAAAATTAATCAAGATCCGCCACTAAAAACATGGACACCAACATCATCATCATGGTAAAAACAAAAATTTAAATCGCTATCCCATTACAACGTTTGAACCACACATCAAACCACTTCATCATGATACTCATAGAGGGGAGAAAAAAAAATAAAAGTTCAAAAATAAGGTTCATGTCATAGGAATCATGTGTCCACATCAAAATTTGGCACCCCGCTTGTTCATGGTTCCAACTAGGGATGTCAAAAAAATTCGCATCCGTGGGTATCCGCGGATAAAACGTGTAACAGATAGGAAATAGATATTAAAAGTGGATACCTGTTACCCGCGGGTATAGGTATTTTTGATACCAGCATGTTAACGGGGCGGGTACGGGTATAATAGTATCTGTACTTGTGGATACCCGTACCCGCTAAACTTTAATTCACAAAAATACCTTCATATATATATATATATATATATATATATATATATATATATTAGGAAAAAACATTCTTAGCTAATTTTTTCTAAACTGTACATTTTGTCTTGTCTTCATTCTCCCCGCTTCAAGTATTGGTACGTTGTCTTCTTCTAGGTACACCCTTGACATTTTTCTCTTTTCTTTCTTTGAAATTGGCCATATACATCAAACCCTATATAGACAATGACGTTTATGATATGCTTGTTGTCAAATTATGGAATCAAAATAAGAATACTTGACACGTGGCAATTGAGGTTTATTATTTGTTTATTTTGTTTGTTTTTCAGAGATCAATCAGAGAAAGTGGGCTTGTTGATCAACGCACTAATTAAAGAATTTTCACTGTGTTGAACGTCATTTTATATTTACTTTTATAATTATTTAGACTTTATGAACTTGAGTTTATTTGAACTTTATTTAAAATTTATAACAATGATGTATTTTATTTTATTTTATTTGAATTTATGATTAAATATTTATTTTTAAAATGATTTTGTAAATACTCGTGGGTATTTGTGGATACCTGCGGATATGAAAAAAATAGGCGGATACCTGACGGATATGAGTATAGGTACAGGACAATTATTTATCCAGCGGGTAGGGTACGGGGGAGCTACTACTTGTACCCTACCCGCCCCGTTGACATCCCTAGTTCCAACGAACCACCAAACATGAGGAACATGAAATTACACCATGAAACCCACTAAAGAGACAACATACAAACAAAGATAAAACAAAAATATAGCTCTCCTTACTCAAAATTTTCTGCTAGCAACCTCGTTCCCACTTTATACGCCCTCCTAATGTTTCTTCTTGGTAAGAAAATGCTCTAGCCTTTGCCTCTACCAATGAGAACCCTTCCTAGTCGTCTAGCTCCCACTTAGGTCAAGTTTTGGGCTCTAAAAAAATTTGAGACAACAAAACAAAATAACTATTTTCGCTAATGGCATACGAAAGATTCAAACTCAAGACCCATCAAACACACCAAACATTCTTAACCACTTGAGTTACCATTACTTCTTGTTAAGTCTTGACATAAATAACTTAATATTTATACTTCACCATAAATAATTATTTATTTATTTAATTTCTTATTTCCTGGGTCTTACCAAAGACATGTATCTTATGTCATAGAGTCTAATTACATTTTACATATACATGTTAAAATAATTTTTTGCAATTTATACATCAAATCACTCTACCTAAATATTGAAATTAAATTTATTTTCCAATTTAAATTTTAAAAAATACCTATTTTAAACTTATTTTTTTCAAAATTTAAAAATGTGAACTTAAAATGACACTTGTAATTTTTATATTTTAATATTTCAAATAGTTTAAAAACAATATTTTTCTTTGGTAGCTTATTTATAAATGTGATAAATAGATTTACATCTTTTAACTTAATATATTTTACATATTTGTTAGCTTATTTATAAATTTAATGTGACAAATATAAAAATTTATAAAGTAAGTGTCACTTTATATTTATATTTATATTTTTTTTAAATTATAAGTTTAAAATTGTGATTTTTTATTAAAATTAGAAATGTAAAAATAAGATTAATTTGATTATTTAGGTGGAGTAATTTGATGCATAAATTCATAATAAATTATTTTATAATTTATATATAAAAGTTGTAATTAGGATTAATTACTAACATTTCTCCATTTAAAAAAAAAAAAAACAAGTTTGGACTCATTTGAGTCAAAATATCAAATATATAGAGAATGAGTTGAATACAAGAAGATAGTATCATATGATTTTGACACTAAAACATGGCACTAACATTAACACCCCCACAACTCTGGTACTGTCATGAGATACGACAATGACCTAATATTGTCACGTGACACGACAATTAATTAACAAATAAAAAAATCTTAAAAACATACAAAATAATATAAAATAGAAAAATAAAATAATTTATAAATAGGCAAATACCAATCTAACAATAAAGGATTTAGATCCAAGGAAGATTTTAACTTATTTTTTCTTAATCTTTATTTACTTTTAATTTTTCTGGTAAGAAATTTTTCATTGAACATTTTCTTTTAAATCCGTTTAGGTTTATTTCTTTCATCTTTTTACTTTTTTTTAAATATTTAGTTTGAACTAAAATTTTATAATTTAGATATTTTAATATTATATATTAAATTAAGTATTTTATTTTTCTTCAATAAATAAAAATAATTTAATGTTTGTAATTAAACTAATTATTTAACTTCTATTTAATTTTTTTAAAAAAATATGATGATTGCTTAATTTTTTTTAATTATTTGTTTTAATTTAAATTTTAAATATAGATATTTAATATTTTAATTAATTGAAATTTAATTTTTCTTCAATAAATTCAAAAATATTTTAATACTTATAATTAATTTAATTATTTAAAAGATATAGAAATTTTAGTGTATTATTTATTTAGGTGTTTATTTTTACTTCAATAAGTATAATTTTTTCTTCTATAAGTATAATTATTTGAATATTTTCAATTAATATATTTATTTCTATTTTCATTTATTTAATTATTGGCTTAAATACCTTTTTCGTCTTTTCGTAGTGTTTGTTGCAGATGGTCCTCATTTTGACAGAATGTTTAAAATGATCCTCATTTTGTCCGAATGTTTAAAATGATCCTCATTTTCGCAATTCGTGTTTTATTTAGTCCTTTTTTGTGCTGTTGTTTAAATCAGTAACGAAGCACTATACAGGTGGCACGTGCTTCCTCTACAAATTCGAACTCAAGAAAGACGAAGATGAAGAAATCGTCTCGAACGATGAAGAGCGCGATTGCAATCCAACTCAAAGTCTAATTGCACCATTTTCCCCCAAATTGAGATGTTAACGTTAATGAGTCATTTGTACAGTACACGTAACACACACCAATGCAATATAATACAGACAGTGCCACCAGTACAGTGTTTCGTTACTGATTTAAACGACGTCACAAAAAATGACCAAATAAATCATGAATTGCGAAAATGAAGACCATTTTAAACATTCGGTCAAAATGAAGACCATTTTAAACATTTTGTCAAAATGAGGACCATCCGCAACAAATACTACGAAAATGAGGATGGAAAAGATAGCTTAATTATTTAAAGTTACAAATGTCATAATCATTATTCATCATTAAAAAGAAAGACCAGGAAAGCAGTAATTTACCTTGTTTAACTAGAATTCATGGGAGTTTGGAGACATAATTAGAAGAAAAACAAAAAAATAGGAGGTGGGGTTGGTGATAGGCAATGGAGCATCGGAGGCATAATAAATAGGGTACATTTGTCAACCAAATAGTAATAGGGCTTAGTTTGAAGCTACCATAGAAGCAAACCTCAAAAGCAATTTTCTTGCCTAACTCGATTAAAACTCATCCTGTTATGGTATTCACCGGAGCAAAATTTGTAGATGAAATCATGAAACATTTAGAGAAAAAGTACGAAAGCACATGTATTATTTGGCTTTTTTAATGAGAAAAAAAAATATGATATTAATCAGGCTAAAAAATTAAACGTGAATACAAAATCAAAGACACTTGAAACTTTTGAATTGAAACACCATCTCTATAAACCCATCACTCCTGAAAAGGATGAAACTTATTTCCCTTTTCTCTACTTGTGCACTTTGTGCTGAGATTTGAATGACAGTGGAGAATTGTATGATTGAAACTAATTCTTGTATTTCATTTCAGATACGAGGAAGCCGGGCATGCCATACGTGGCAGAGAACTTCTCGACATCAAGTTTGAGATCTTCAATAGCCTTGTTGTTGACGAGGCCCTTGCTGAAATCCTTTAGAAGTTTGCCATGTTCCTTCTGGATGTCTAGTGTGAGAGTCACGGCACGGTGAAGGAACTCACCAATCTGCTCAAAGTCCTTTTCAACCAAACCTCTAGAAGTCATGGCAGGGGCACCTGCTCACACAAACTCCACTAAGTTAACTAACATCTCACCAAAAATGCAAAAACAGAGCAATAACAAAGCACTTTTGTTAAACTCATCAAAATTCTTCACTTCTATGAAAAATATACTTTGAAAAAAAAAATCAAAAGTAAACACACTAGGTTATAATTGATTTGCGAGTAATATTGCACAAACAACAATCCAAAATGATTTAAAAGGGCGTCTGCAAGCTCCCCGAACTATTACACCACTGTTAAAACACAAAATGGATCACATCTGCAATGAAAATTCTCCAATAATAATCTACAACAACTACTAAGAATACAATACCGTGTGTATGAATGCATTAAACAATAACAAAACTTATATTTCGGCGTTTTGAGCGTTGTTCCTAGATTTAACATCAATAAATATGCTGCTATGCTAAGCTAATCTTAAATAGACTTGATTATTGCACATATTATAACCCTAATTGGAAACAACACTAGAGCATCTTTGGTCTGGGTTAACTTTTGGCAAAGTCAATTAAGATGTCCCTCATTGAAGGCAAGACAACAAATAGAGTTTTTTCCAACAAACACGTAACTAAAATTACTTAAGAAACTTCATACGATTTTTGTGATTAAAAATTATAAGGATATAGATAGACACAATCCAAGATCTTGTTTCCAAGACAGTTAGTAAAGAAAGATTTGTGATTTAGCACATCGATGAGAAGCGAGTTACCAATTCGTACACCCCCGGGGGCCAAGGCACTGCTGTCACCAAAAACAGCGTTCTTATTGACGGTAATATTGCAGAGATCACAAAGTTTCTCCACCTTGTTCCCTGCGAAAAACACACATTGTTAACACATTGGCAACAGATCAAAATCAGAAGTGGGAGGTGATGGATGGATAGATAGATGGTGTACCAGTCAATCCAAGAGGTCTGAGATCCCACAAGACAAGATGGTTCTCCGTTCCACCGGTGACGAGACTGTACCCTTTCCCCATCAAGAACTTGCCCAGCGCAACGGCGTTGGCCTTCACCTGCTTGGCGTAGGCCTTGAACCCAGGCATCGTGGCCTGTTTCAGCGCCACGGCGAGGGCCCCAATCTGGTGGTTGTGAGGGCCACCCTGGAGAGAAGGGAAAACGGCGAAGTTGATTTTGTCCTCGAATTCATAAATGGCGTTCTCTGGCTGCCCCTTCTTGGGCGGCTTCGGACCCTTCCGGTAGAAGATCATGCCCGCCCTGGGACCGCGCAAGCTCTTATGTGTCGTGGTGGTGACAATGTCGCAATATTCGAAGGGGTTGTTCGCTTCCTGCGCGGCTACAAGGCCACTAATGTGCGCCATGTCGCAGAGGAGCAGTGCGCCGCACATGTCCGCGATTGCCCTGAAGCGTTTGTAGTCCCAATCGCGAGGGTAGGCGCTGCCGCCGCAGATTATCATCTTGGGCCTGAAGTCCAGCGCCTTTTCCTCCAACCGGTCGTAGTCAATGAACCCCGTGGTGGAGTTCACCTTGTACGGGAGGCTCTCAAAGTATATTGAGGTGGCGGAGATCTTCTTCCCGCCGGAGGTGTAGTACCCGTGGGTGAGGTGACCGCCAGAAGGCAGATCCAGCCCCATGATGCGGTCGTGCGGGTTCAGCACCGCCGTGTAGGCGGCGAAGTTGGCCGGGGAGCCTGAGTAGGGCTGCACATTGACCCCCCACGATTGGGCATCGAGGTGGAAGGCGGTGAGGGCGCGTGAGCGACACAGGTTTTCGATCTGGTCAATGAACTCGTTGCCGCCGTAGTAGCGATTTCCAGGCATGCCTTCTGAGTATTTGTTGGTGAGGGCGCTCCCCAGGGCCTCGATCACCGCGAAGGAGGTGAAATTCTCCGATGCGATCAGCTCGATTCCGCGGCACTGGCGGCGCTTCTCCTTTTCGATCAGGTCGTGGATCTCGGGATCCACCATCACCAGAGGCGCGTTCCCCCACACGCTCACAGGATCCATGATTGTTGGAAATTAACGAAGAATGTCAGTAAGTGGGCGAAGAAGAAGAAAATGTCGTGTCCTTTAGGAGGGAGTTGGAGTGTGGTTTTAAAAGCTAAGAGCGAGTGTGAATGGACAGTTGTAGCCTGTGCTTCAGTTTAGTTAGTTACGTGCAGGTTAATTATGTCCACTTGTTCTCCTGGAGCTCCTCTGCTAACCAACCACTCCTTCCCCTAATATTTTCACTTATATATTAATTATTAATTATTATTTGTTTAAAATTTTGTACAGAAATCTATTTATTTCAAACCCTACCCTTATAATGAAATGTATTTTATTTAAAATATTATGTTGCAGCCGAGTGCATTAGACATCCTTTTATTCTTTCATTTTTTTTTTTACCGTTAAAAGAAATTCTGCAATGAATGAGTGAGACAAGTGTCATTTTAACCGCCTCCAGTCCTCACAGTTTCTTGTGTATTTTTCTTAACATTGTTTTTTTCTTTTATATTTTACACGATTTTTTGTTATTTTTTCAATGCATTCAAATATATATATATATATATATATATATATATATATATATATATATATATATATATATTTTATAGTGTACATATCATAACTTTTATTACCAATATTCTTGTTTCTGTTATTAGTCCCTAGTTTAATATTACTTTAGTTTGTAATTAATGAAGGTTAAAATATTCTTTTAATCTAGTTTTTAAATTTGATAATCTACAAAATGCATGTAGGAATTTCAAGGATCAATAAAGCACTATTCTCTTCACCAACAAGGTGATAACAATTTTTAATGGGTACTTTAAATAAACAATAGAAAGAACCTCAATATATGACATGAATAAAATATTTTCTTCAAGATAACTTCTTTTTTTCTTTCTTCTTCAATCTCTTTGACGGCTTCTCACCAAAGACACTCACAACTTTTCTCTCTGTCTCACTCTATTTTACTCTCGTGACAAAACTGATGCAATGGTTACATATTTAAATTGCATAATGGACTAGGAGTCCATAAAAAAATTATTTTTCTTAAATAAATCAGTGTGGGCCCAATAAATTGGTGACCCACCTGACAAATCTCCTCCTCAACAATTAATTGGGGCCATAATCAACCAAACTGGCTTTCTCCTTGCATATAGCATATTTTCCTGCATGTAAGATCTTTGTCATCATATCTGACCCATTCTCATCAGTATGAATTTTCTCTAATGACAATTGCTTCATCTCTAATGCATCCCGTATCCAATGATATCAGACTTCAATATACTTTGACCTTGAATGAAAAGTTGAGTTCTTGTTGAGATGGATTGAACTTTGACTATCACAATATAAAATATATTTTTCTTGTGATAATCCCAACTCTTGTAGGAATTTATGCATCCACAAGAGCTCCTTAGCAGCTTATGTAACAACAAATATTCTGCCTCTGAAGAAGATAGAGCAACACATTTTTGTAGTCTGGATTGCCATGACATTACTCCCCTTGCAAAAGTCATCATATAGCCAGAGGTAGATTTTCTAGAATCCACATCACCAGCCATGTATGCATCTGTGTAACCATTCAACACAGGTTTACCACTTTCAAAGCATAAACAAACTCTAGAAGTACCTTTGAGATACCTAAGTATCCATTTCACAGCTTGCTAGTGCTCTTTTCCAGGATTAGCAAGGAAACGACTCATAACACCAACAACCTGGTGAAGGATTATCTTGTTCCTTTTTAAGATTATTGAATATGGTGTGAGTTAACTAAAAAAGCTAAGTGAAATCCCCACTGGACACTAAGATAGCAAGCTATCTAGATGTGAAGGTTCCTTTCACAAAGCTCAAGAAAAGAAGATGATGGATTTATTCAAAACGAAAAGGAAATGGAAAGCACATAAACCATAGAAAACCAAGAACAATTAAAGGAAGAAGAAAACATAAAATGGAAAGGAAAGAAATGGTAAAATGTGAGAAGCACGCCACTACAAGGCTAGGCTAGAAGCCATGGCAACCTTGAAGATGAGTGGATGTGTGTCGTCACTTTCTATGCAAGATAAGGCTTAAAAGTATTCACTCCCTAGGGAGGAAACTCTCAGAAATGGTTGAGACACAAGAGTGTTTTTACTTCAAAATGTTCAACCCTTTTATATGTCTAGGAGCACCCCTTATATAGAAGAGTTTAGGGGCCTCTAAGCAAATAAAAGATACCTAAGGATGTCTCTA
>Ga0214544_1006140_pt1 | contig 22504 bp, 11 predicted proteins | sample CNSS3metaG_FD_160074 | JGI IMG/M metagenome (GOLD analysis project Ga0214544, IMG submission 160074) | Root nodule microbial communities from cowpea collected in UCLA plant growth center, Los Angeles, California, USA - CNSS3 | ecosystem: Host-associated > Plants > Roots > Nodule | place: USA...
TATATATATATATATATATATATATATATATATTCGTTTAAGCTATTGCATTGCGACATTCAAATGATTTACTATCATATTATAACCATTTGTTAAAAAATTATAAACAAAGTCAGCGTTTATTTAAAGTATTTGACAAAAGAAGAGAATGTATAATAATTGAATTTAACTTTTATTATTTTAAAGTCTACTTTAAAGTATTGTAATATCCTTCTTTCTAATGACTCTTTGTACTTTCATATTAGATAGTTTACTAAATGTGGTAAATATTGTATATTATAGAAGTGTTTTCGGTGAAAATGTGAATTAAATATGGTTAAACGATCTATAATTTTTTAACTTACATAGTATTCGTACAGAATTTGCATATTCAGCATAATTAGTTTTTATACTTAATTTATTACCATCAGACTTAAAATTTATGTTTATGATTATAACAATTCCATCGTCTTATTAAAAAGATAAAAGTAAAATTTAACCATTTTTGTTCATTTTATGATAATTTACAAAATAACAAAAATTTTAATTGAAAAACTAAAACAATAATACAAAATGATAAAGATTAATTGATATAACTTGGCTTGGCGATAATGATTATGATACATGTAAATTTTAAGTAATATAACAAATAAATACGAAATAATTGGATAAAAGTAGATTGAAAGCATTAAAATATTAGAAGTAAATTAATAAAAAAGAAGAAAATTGAAATTCTTCAAGTGAATTCTTCATTGGTTATGACATAAAAATTTCATCCGTTGGGTTGAGCGAAAGGTCAAGACAAGTCGGTTCGGGTTAAAGGTCAACCTAGTTGGTCGAGGCCGAAGGTTGAGCTGAGCATAGGAACAACTGAATCAGCCTAAATCAAAGGTCGAGCTAAGTTGGTCCAGACAAAGGTCGAGACGAGATGGCTCTGCATCGAGTTGGTCTAGGCCAAGGTTGAGCCTAGTCGGCTCGTGTCACATGTCGAGCCGAGTTGACTCAGATCGAAGGTTGATTCGAGTCGGTTCGACCGAAGTTTAAGCTGGGTCAGCCCTGACGAAGGTGTAAACAAATGACTCTGAGCTGAGAGGACCTTGGGTGAAGGTTGACTTGAGTTGGCCTAGACCAATCTATCCGAGTTGAAAGTTGAGTCAAATCAACTCGGGCCGAATCAGTTCAAATCAATTAAGGTCAAATTGATTCAAATTATGCCAAGGTTGAATTGTTTCGAATTGGCCCAAGTCAAACCAGTTGAGGTCGAATCGACTTGAACCAAAAGTCAAGATAAGTCGTACCAAATTGAAAGTCGAGCTACATTAAGTTAGACTCAAAGGTAGGATTAAGTTCATTGTAAAATAAAAATTGAATTGCTTTATTCAAACAAGAAAATTAGAATCTAAGATAATTCAATTATTTCATCCAAACTAATTATTTAAGAAATGGAGAAAATTAAATTACAAATAATTCATTTACTATATATTTCAATTTTTTGGAATTATTGAAATCCCTCGTCGAAACACTAGACTATTTATTTTCTTTTCTTTCAGTAAATCTAATGAGACCATTTACTCTTCTAAATCAAGTGGAAATTTATCTGGTCCTGTTCTTTTCATTTACAGACAAGATCAATCTCTTTTTAAAAGAAGCAAGGTTTTAACTACCGAGAAACTTAAAAGAAGTGCCTTAAAATCCTCTTAAGTTGTAAGAGTTTCCTCTGAAGATTTGATACCCTTTTCTTTAACTTTGATTTTGACACTTAAAACTATAAGGTTTGCTAATAGAGACCCTAAGCTTTCAATAAAAACTAACTAATATACGATATAAACTTGCCTTGGGATATTTCGATAGTTGGTTTTTGGATGAAAAATTTAAAGTTCTTTTTATCTTGAAAGGCTTGCAAAGATGGAATGAATCCTCCAATTAAGCTTCAAGACGTAGAAAACTCTCTTAGAAAAAAATTGTGGTTTGTTAACTTTGATAAGTTTTTTTGGTTGATTCATGAAGAGTGAAAGCTTAACAAAGTTCTTTGATGCTAAAAGATTGGATTGATCTCGAAAAAATGAGGTTCTTGAAGGTAAGATCAAAACAATGTTGATCTCGAAAAGTTTGAATGGTTTATTTATCCTTATTTTGGTAGTATGCAAATTACCCTTTTCTTTACAATGTGTTAACACAATGCTTCAAAGCTAGTTAATTTGTTTTCGACGAAAATATGAATTAAATATATTAATTACTAACCAAAACGATTATAAGTCCTTTTTAGTATTTTGTAGATTAAAAATAACATAATCAATACTTTAGTATTCAATTCATTTTATAAGAATTAAAACTTATAATTAGAATTTCATCATCTTGATTAAAAAGATATAAATGAAAATTAACTATATTTTTTATTTTTTTATTTTTCTGACAAAAACCTTTAATTTAATTGAAAAATAAAATAAATGCGGGAAATGATAAATATTAATTGAAATAACTTGGTTTGAAGGACAATAATTGTAAGGAAACATATGTAATCGTAAAGTAATGTGAGTTTCATGAAATAAGTTGCAAAATTATAAATAGCATCAGACTAATTTGAAAGCAGTAAAATGGTCTCAAAAGCAAAATGAACATAAATATAAATCACATCTAAATACCATATAATAAAAGTGATTAAAGGTAAAATAAAGCAAACAAATTTAAAAGATAAAAAAATATAAAGTAAGAGATAAATACGATAAATAAAAGAAGGGTTAAATATGTTTTTTGTCCTTCAACTTTAAGTGAAAATTGGAATTAGTCTCTCCTCGAAACTTTGATCCAATTTAGTTCCCAACTTTAGAACTGCGTGAATCTAGTCATTTCAAGAAAATTTTGTTAAGTTTATTTAACGTTTCAAACACATTTCATCATAACATTTGAGATGTTTATACCGTTTGACACATTTTTACTTCAATACTAACTAAGAAACTATCATGAAACACATTTGAAACGTCAAATAAACTTAACAAAATTTGGTTAAAAGGACTAAATCCACACAATTTTAAAGTTGAGAGACTAAATTGGACCAAAGTTTTGAAGATCGACTAATTCCAATTTTCATTGAAAGTTGAAGGACAGAAAACATAATCAATTTTATCACGGAGATCTTTTAACTTAATCAATTTTATCTGTTTTATACATAATAGTTTTCTTTAGTAGTTTATGCTTTCGAATAATTGATGAACCTCCTTTTTCTCCATTCTTTTCAATTTTTCTTTTTAACAATAATTAGAAGATAAAGTTTTGCAATAATCTTTTGTTGTTTTTCAAAAATTAAAAAGTTGAAATTTAAAGGTACTGATGTAAACGCAACAATTGCCATAAACTGGGTGTAAATATCTTGAATGCTAAAAAAAATCCTATTGTCGTTTCATAATATTATATAGTTGCTAAACATTTTTGTTTTTTTTTTCGTAACATTACAAAAGACTCTTAATTATTTACCTAAAGATCTCTTTAGCCCACGACTCATGAGCACCATATTCTTCTATTTCTAACCTACCTAATTTAATTTTAAATTAGCAAAAATTTTGTATCTCAGTTTTTGGCAAAAACTGATATACAAAAATTAGAAGATTTAGACTAGAGAAAATTCTGTAAAAGATAATATATTAGAATTTATATTTAATAATCTTATAAAATAAACTTAATAATAAAATAAGTTACTATACTATATATTTATTTTTAAATATGAAATTTCTAACTATAATTTGAATTTTGAATAGTGGAGATAAGATATATTTGTGAAATTACCCCGAATTATTAGTATATTTATCTTTGAGTAATTGTGGTTCGTATGTGATTTTTTAATGAGTTCAATATGTTTTTTATATTCAAAATATTATAAAAATGTTTTATTTCTAAACTAAATTATAAAATATTTAATTTTTGCATTTAATGAAAGTAATATAAAATATATTTTTTTCAATAAATGACACGTGTAGATGTTTTTTTATGTGATAAATGGATTATAGTCTCCACATATATAGGAAGAATGATTTATATACTTTTCATAAAATAGAACAAAATACTTTTTAATCTAATTTAGAAAAAAAAAACTCTTTTTTTTTACAATAGATTAGAGAAAAGAAACTTATTTAACCATTTTTTTTATCTACCCTCCTATTCCATCAATCCTCAAACAGCAGGCTTTATAATCTATGATTTGTTTTTTAATTACCTAACTTACTAATAACTCATATTATTAATGCATGAAAATAAGACAAAATATGGCCTAATAATACATATACAGATGACAAAGATAAATAAATATTAAACATCAAAATTCCTGCTAATTTCAACCATCCCAAAAAAACATATTTTTGATCCCTTTAAGAAAACAATCTTAATTATGTACTCAATTATCAAACTACCATCAAACTCTTCCTCCATATAATATTTTATCAAAAATATATTTCTAGTTTTAATGACATTTAATCTGATAAATAGTTGGCTTTAAAATGAAAAGAACAAAATGGTTTGTAGACATGTCTCAGAAAAAACACATGAAAAATGAGAAAATGAAGGCTTCTTTAAAACATAATTTGAAATATATGTATAAACCGAAAAACCTTCGATGAAGAGATATTAGCACATCTAAATCATCTCTATATTTTTCAAACTTTCATTCCAAAACAAAAAAAGATCACATTCTTCTTACATCAACTATGAATGCTTATTTCTCTCACACTATAATTGAAGTCTTTAGATAATCTTTATCCCCTCTGTCCCCTCTCCACACATTGAATCATGTGACAGATGAACAAACAGTTTCTCAAAACTCACTCGGCTATTAAACTCATCAAATCCTCTCAATAATATACGTAATTTCATCTCCATGCATGATTGAACCAAGATATATCCCAAACTTAACATATTTGAGTCCTTTAGGAACAATCAAAAAAAAAAAAAAAAAAAAAAAAAAATATATATATATATATATATATATATATATATATATATATATATATATATATATTGATTGTTGGAATTAGTCTAAGTGTGAGTCAAAGTCTCACATTTTCATATTGGATAGAAAAGACAAAGTTAAACACTACATAAGATGAAAGACCCATAATCCTATTGTCTTAAGATTTTGGGTTAAAAGTGATGTCAAATATCTTATATGTGTAAGACCAATATCATAATCATCATAATTTGTCAATGACTATAACCAAAATATGAAAAATATATAAACTTAACAGTGGTGGGTAAAAAAGACAAAATTAAACACTCTATAAAATGAAAGATCCACATAAATCCATTGCTTTAAGGTTTTTGGTTAAGAGTGGTGTCAAATGCCTTATTTTGGAATGATCCGCATAACTCTAACAAAAAATGGTCAGTTTTATCAAATGTCTTATATGTGTGAGACCATTGTTATAACCATATAGAACCACGATCTCTGAGTATAACTAATGTATGAAAAATATATAAACTCAAAAACACCTATATATATGTGTGTGTGGTGATTACCTGTTGACAACTGTATGGGCTTAACCAATTTCTGGTTGTTTTTGAGTTAAACCAGACCAAGATTTTTGGAATACGGTGTTGGATTTTGATACCACAAATGGAAAACATAGTGAGAAGGAGATATTCCATGAATGATGAGAAGGTAGAATTGGTGAACAGTTGTAACAGAGAGAAAAAGAGAAATGATAAGTGTTGTGTGTGAGAACATCTGAATTAATGGAAGGAAAAATAAGAAAAGAAACAGTGTAGGTGAATAGAAGCAGGGTAGAAAAGTTAAGGGAAAGAGATTAAGGAGGGGACATGGAAGAGTCTTACTTGGTAGAAGTGGATGAGAAGTCCTTCTCAAATGGGTTTGGCGATAAGGAGACAAGGTCATAGGTGTCACTTAGATATCTTAGGTGGACAGTGGGACATGTCCTATTTCCACACCCACGGGCCACAATATGCAATCCACCACAAATTTCATTCACTCATATCTTCAACCTTTCAACCTCTTTCCCTATATATATTTATATATCACCATTGGGACCACAACCACAACTTCAACACCCATCTTACCAAGTTTCAATGACAGCAACTTCAGCCATGTTTTCATCACTCAGGGCTTCAAAGCTTCGACCTTGGGGACGCTGTTCCAAGTACATTCGCCAACAGAGGACCAGGCTTTACATCATTTGGAGATGCACTGTGTTGCTCTTGTGCTGGCATGAGTAATTTGGTTTTCTTACACACTATGATGTCTCTGCTTGCTGCCACTGCATGTTACCAAATTTTGCTCATCAATTCACCATGTTTTTGGTGATTAATGTGTATATCAGTGTATGTATGAAGAAAAGGAGTCAATGATTCTAAGGTGAAGTGATTGTAAAATCGGCCTCTGGCCCCAGTTTCATTGATTATAGTTTTGACATGACACTCACTTTTTAACTTCAATCTTTACTGTAGCTTTTTGGTTTCATCAAGATCAGGGTAGGGTATAACATTATGAATTTATCATCCATTCATGTTTCTGGAAAATAGAGTGTTGGAAATGGCTTCGTTTTTATAAAGTTAATCTATCTGAAGCAGTTAATGCATAGAAAACGAATCATGTAGCTTCTTTTGAGCAGTTTCAAATTTTAGAAGGGGTATCTTTCCAATCTAAGGTAAGATCTCCCATTTCATTTGCAATGGTGTAGAATTAATAAGCATTTTTAGAAATTACTCTATTATTACAAAATTTATTCTATATTATAGTCGTTTTCATTTTTCCTCTGGTGGTCGTGTTAAGATTTTTATTTTATTTTATTTTAATATGGTTATACTTTGAGAAGCTAGAATGCAACAAGGGGAAGGATCACGCTGTGCCTTTTGTTTGTTGTTTTCGATTTTAAGTGATTGTAATGCTTTATGTCGTTGAGTGTGACAAGAAATAATGTTTTGACTTACATTTTTTTTTTATTTCCAATATATTTTTTTTAATTTCATGAAATTTAACCTTTCATCTTTCTTAAGAACTAGAAATTTAAAATTCAATATTATATAACGGATTGTAAAATGAGGTTCACACTTACTTATATAATATTGTAAGTTAGTCTTATTTGTAGTCGATGTGAAACTTTTAACATTTTCTCAAATCAAGACATATATATATATTCCATGTTTGAGACTAAACATTAATAGGTGATCTCATAACGATCCAATAACAGGTGGAATAATAAATCAACAACAATAAAAACTTTGCTAGGATAGACTTCAACTCGTGACCTTGATACCATATTAAAAAAAAGAATTTATGTCTAACTCAATTTTACAAAATCGAATTGTAAGATAAGTTTGCACCTACTTGTATAATATTGTAAATTAGTCTTATTTGTAATCGATATGAGATTTCTTACACTCTCTCACACCGATGCATTTATATCTTAACCGTGAGACTATACATTAGTAGGTGATCCGATAACCGTTTGAGTGATAGACATAACAAATAACAAATTTTGTTAGGATAGACTCTAACTCATGACTTTGATACCATGTTAAAAAGAAGAATTTAAACCTAATTCAACTTTACAAAACCAACTTGTAAGGTGAGACTTGCACTCACTTATATATTATAAATTAATGTTATCTCTAATCAATATAAGATTTCCAACAACCTCGGTTAGGAATGTATGTATCAATATAAGTCTCATATTAAATAGAAATGAAAAAGTGAAACAATATATAAAGAACAAGATTCATAAATTTATTACTTTAAAATTTTGGGTTGAAATTATATACATCTAAGAAAAATATAAAGAGAAAGATTTGCACTTCCACTCATTAATATTTCTTTCCATAAAGACCCATTAGTGATATTTGGGACAAACTCAAACAAATGTAATATAAATAAAGATTTATAATTTTATTATTTTGAGTCAAAGAAATATCTTGACTTATATATAAATTTGTTCACCATTCATTATATTTTACAATATTAAGGCTTTAGATACTTCTTTTCCTATTTTCAATTTTTGTTGTTGTTAAGTATTAGTGAATGGTGAATTTGAATCGGGGATAACAAATGTTGCATGATAGGATGGATTCAAAAAGATAGAGTGTTGACAGTAGGAGTAGTTCTACCTGTATCATAAATTTTGTTGTCTACATTAATTTTGAGTTGTTGGATAAGTTAATGGGAAATTTTAATTTGGATACTATTCATTTCTTGAAAAAAAAAAATGTATTGTAACACAAATATGGTACATCATATTGTCACACTATTCTACTAACTTCATAGATAGTTAATATATATTGATCCAAATTAGCAGATATATAAATTTTGAGAAAAACAAACACAAAATTCATGAAATTAAAAAAAAAAATTAACTGCAATTAGATCTGATATTTTCTTTTACAAAAATATTTTAGATGAACACGGTGTGTTTCTCTCTCCGAATGCAAAGTTTTCTGGGAAGAATAATTATGCATAATCGAGAAGAAGATTTCAAGACTATTATTATTATTATATTGTTAGAATTGTGAAATTTTTACTTATTTAAGAGACGTTTCATAAATAATTTTCAGGCAGCCTAATTTATAGTACAATTTGACCAGAATTTCCATTCTTTTTATTTCGATGCATATATATAATTGAGTTGAATGTAAAGTATATGAAAAATAATTTGTGGTGCAAATTATTTACATCCACACAGAAAAAGTGGATTTAAAGTGACATTCCACAGTGGCAAAAGGCAATCACATGCTGAACTTGCAATAAGAAAAAAATAAAGAATATAAATTTTTAGGCTATTATTCTAACGAGATGCGTGGTGACGTGTGTACCGTTAAAATGTAGACCAAAATCTTGCACAGTGTAAGGAATTTGAGTATTGAATTGAATCGAAGCCCTTTGTTTTTGTCAGACATTTTTCGTCTAAAAGAAGACAACATGGTGTTTGGTAGCAATCTTAGCACTGCACTCGACCAACCAAACCCACACCCTCACCTACTATGTATCACCCCAATTATAACCCCAATTTGTGGAAACAAAATCTATGATTATGAAATAAATTTAATTTAAATTAAAAGTCCTATACTAAGAAAAAAAAACAATATACAAGTAAAACGACTCATAAATATTTTAATTTAAACTTTTTAGTGGAATGTTATTTTAATATCTTAGACGAATCTCTCTTCTAAATTCTAGAAGTCAATCTTATTTTTTTCAAATTTTAGTAGGAAAATCAAACTCACGATCTTTCCTTCTCTTTCTTTCCCTTTCCTTTCATCTAACTACTAAGTCGCCTTATCACTTCTGAATTCCTTTATTTATTGATGTCTAATCTATCTGATTTCTCCCTATATAAAACCTAACATATTATTGTTAGAAATTCAAGTGAGTCTAAGTCCCACATTGACTAGAAATGAAAAAATTGAACATTATATAAAGATAAATACCCATAAATCCATTGCTTTAAGGTTTTGGGTTGAGAGTGATATCAATGTCTGATGTGGTTGGACTTAAGTCTCATTGGTGGTGTGTCTCCCTAGTGAAACCCCTTCTATAAACCTAACAAGTGGTATCAGAACCGATACGAGAAGGGGTGGTTGGACTTAGGTCTCAGTGGTGTTGTATCTTTTTAGTGAAACTTCCTCTATAAACCTAACAATTATCACCTTAATGACCTTATAATTGTTTCTCCATTACTCAATTGAATAACTCCAAACTCAGAACACTTGAATGACAAAGTCATTTTTGGAGAGATTGAAAATGTCCACATCTAGGAGGCTTACTTTAATAAATATAAGAGGTTGTAGAAAGACTTGCTCTAAGCAGAGAAAAAGATTTGAAAGGCAAGCCTACTACTTGTATCGAAGTGGCTGAATGATGTATAGAACAGTTCACGTGAACAGAAAGCGACACAACAATTTTCTTCTAATAAATGGAGACAGCCAAAGCCAAGATACTGGTATATGTCTGTTAAGAGAAACAACTATTTTTCATATCCTAATTTTCTTTTGCCACCATAATCATCATCTTTGTCATACTATATCTCACTCCAACATCAAAAGCTTAGTGACAGACAATACAGCACCAATGAAGTCATACAGAAAATTAATTAGATGCAGCAATCTCACCTCAGCATGAAAGGAACCCAGCCATATGATAGGCAAGAGGTGTGATTAATGATGTTTTTTTTTCTTTTTTCTTTTTTTCTGAAGGGTTTGTTTAGGGAGAGATTATATACGTGTGACATAAATTAAACCTACATAGTGATCGACACCACTTTTAACTAAAAACCTCAAAACATTAAATTTATAGATTTTTCATCTCATATAGTATATAATTTTATCATCTTTACCTGTGAGATTTAGAATTACACTTAGATTATTCTCAACAATTAATTATCAAAAATTGCTAAGAAAACAAAAGTGTAAAAGATAATAATATATTTTCTTTGATACTTTTGGACCTACATGTCCATAAAAAGACTTCCAAAAACAAAATGTATGACCAACATCTCCTTCCTGTGTTATGCCATCAAACACACCAATGGCCACACAACTATATAAAGGAAGGGTGGTCTGATTCAAAAGATCTTCAAATAATATTCTTCTTTAATTTAAATCATTCCTTCACAAACTTCTTCGAACTTTCTCTTGATCGCTTAATTTCCCTAGGAAAAGCAACGTTATTTCAATACAAGATATCTAAATAGTGCTATAACTGTAACCAGAACTGTATCAATGGAAGCATCTAGCATAAAAGTTTCAAGTGTATTTTCAATGATCTTTCATGAAAATATCTTGAAATGACTTGGCATGGAAAGTAAACTTTTCCTGAAGATTGGCATGAGAGGATAGAAAATTGACTTGGTAGTAGGCACTCTTTTAATTTTGTATTCGTATGACTTTATATCTTTCAAAATTTGTAGGACTAATTTCATCTGAGACTTGCTACATTTTTTATAAGCATGGATATATTTACTCTTAGAAAATTATTTAAACTCACTTTTAAAATACCATTTCCAAATGCCAACCCATTTTTTACGTTATTTAACAAAAAAAATATTAATTCTTTCTAAGTTCTACAAAACTTTTAGTAGAAATAGTCCAAAATTGTCATATTTCCACTCCAATCTAAAATTTAGAGAGATAGAAACCATAAACCTGATTCTGAGTCACTACAGGCTTTTGACCTGCCAACTTTCGGCCAGAAGGAACCCGCGCCACAGATGTAGCAGCTGCTACAGCAGCCACACGTATTCTGCCAAATTCATCATGCATTCCTTATTCTTATATTCATTTTCCACTTAAAAGCTATGGAAATAGAGATGAAGAAAAACAAGCTAAAAAGTTTATATCACCTTCTATGTACATCTATATACACATCAGTCTCGTCCACAATTTCTTCCTGCAAGGAGGAAAATTATTAAAAAATTTTCTTCCTTCTTAGGAAAAACAAATGGTACTTTGTTTTTGATGCACCAATAATGCACAACAATCCCATGTAACTAAGGTAATCTTAAATGTACAATAATAAAAGTGGATAACCGAGCTGTGATTAGTGCAAGTGGAGGCTACCTGAAGGAGTTCTTCAAACACGTCCTCCAAGGTAATGATGCCAATAACTTCATCCCCATCGTCAAAATTGTCAAGAGAGTGGTGGGAACCATTTGTTGCAGTGACATCCTTTTGAAATTGTTGTTCTGCAGCATGCTTAGAGAGTTTGTCAATATTGACAACCTTTTCTGATTTCTCGTAAAACCTGGCTAGTAATGGCATAGTTAGTTGAGAACTCTGCTTTATGACTTCTTTATCCTTGGATTTCTCAATGTTAGCAGTTGCCAGAGGGTACTTTGTCTCTCGTGTAACCTTGACTACAGCTGCCATATGACTGCTTCCTTTTTGAAACTCATTGAGGATATCATATAGAGGCATATCTGCTGGAACTCTGGATTAGTAATGAAAAACAGTTTAGTAGACTGAATGAGTTAGGTAGACAAAGTATAAGGTAACCATTGGTCAAACCTAGGAATTCTCCGGATGGAAACAGCACTGACTGGGGTCTCTGTTTCAGCTCTTACAGTAAGAAGGTTCTTTACCTAGCAAATTGAGTGGTAAAATGTTGTTAGCAGTTAGTTCCGGAAAAACATTTTTTAAGCATTTCGGATTCACTGTGTGTAAAAACTCACTAGTAAGAGGCCAATTATATTTTTGGGGTTTCCACTGTATACAGGAACACGACTATGGCCTCGTGAAAGAATTTTCCCAATTGCTTCCCTGTGATTAAGCAGAAAGAAAAATCTTACTTCAGCTCAAAATATATGTAGGCCAAATGACAGGTAATGGGGCATAAGAAGGAAAGGTAACTAGGTGTTTTAAAGAAAATCAATTACCTTAACTTACTAAACGGTGCACTATTGAAAATTAACCCCACACTAACTACTCTACTAAAAGGATAGCCTTTTTTAATTAGTCCAAAGAAATAAGGAATGTGATATCCCTGAATCAGCAATAAATACAAATATATATCATATGCATAAGAAAATCAAGTGATAAATATAGCAGCACTTGATACTTAAGCGCAGGAATTAACTGAATATCTGAAGTACTAATTAATGTTACTTGTAACATCATATATTAAGTAATATAAACCTTTTTCCAATTCACTATATAATATATAAAATAATTAGTCAATGCCTACATTCAAAATTGAAGGGAAATTAAAAATTTATAAAGGACCCTAGGGTGAAATGAAATGCAGTGCAATGCATTTGATGAAGTTCCATTTTGTTCCATCCTAATTTAAACAACCAAACAATGGAACATAATATCATTCCATTTCCTCTCACTTCATACCATTCATTTTCATCAATTCAAACACAGTCATTGGTATTAGCAGCCAATTACATTCCGTTCTCTCTATATATATAAGAGTGTATGCGTAGTTATTAGTTAATAACACAGAAATGCCACAGCACATTCCTGACAGCAGATAATTTTCTGTCCGTACTGGACAGCTGCAACATATCTTGCTTTTACAAATTCATTCATTGATTTACATGCTCTGTCACTTCAATGTACATCATGCAAAATAAAAAGAATGAGAAAAATATTCATGCATATAATTCAAATACACGAGTTTAGTTTAATAATACACCAATAAAGTGAGGCGAAACTGTGCCGGGTAAGTGAAATCAAGTAATGCACATTCCACAATACTTTGGTTAGAAATAACTATGCCTTCTGAGATTGCTACATCGATCTGACCAGAAAAGCCAACAGAAAAAAACGCACCAGTCCAATTTGGAAGCCACATCCAAGGAAAATGTAGATTCAATTGGTGTCATGGCCTCCTCAGCAGTCTGCATAATGATGTAGAAATGTTTTCTATTATAAAATCAAGCCAATATAATACATATATCTGGGTTTGAAATTTATTTTGAAACCAAAACAGAGGATTGTCCTGAAAGAGTGGGTAAATTATAACACATCCATAGACTTCTTTGCCAGAATAACATGCTCTCCTAACTTAGGCACTCGTGATAGTCTTATTCTACGGCTTTAAACACAGAGCCAAACCATCATACATTTAGGGGCATATATTGTCTCATTGGCACAGTATATTTTTACTTTTCCAGGTATATCAGAAGCAAATTTCACACCATTTATATATTCTGATGTAGGGAGTCTTTAAGGAAATGACAACTGTCAAACACTTTGTTACATATAGATATGGCAAGAGATAGAACTATCAGAATGCCTTTTTCCAAACCAACAGTAGCTACCTTCTCCGTGAGATCTAGTGCTCCGCTGATAATCGTTGCCTCGTCATGAGTGAGTTCACCTCCTTTACCAGCCTTCAATGGTAAAGAAAAAGATGTCAAGGGAAACATAAGCAATTGAAGAAAATGAAAATTTATAATGGAGAAATAATCAGCATTCCTTTATAAAATGTATCAAAGTTGTTTTTTAACATAGTAATAAATTAAAAAGCTATACAAAATGGTCATGATTCAAACAGATTACCTCTTGGCTGTGGATTGAAACAAGGGCTTTCAACTGTGCTCGCCTAAATAATGCATGACTATGTCCAAGTAAAACATCCAGAACCTGGAAGCATAAATGTAAAGATCTACAAAAGCCACAATTTATTTTAAATAAAAATGTCCGCTATTACGAACTGTATAGCATATGTCTTCAGAACAAAAATAAAACAGTTTAACATGACTACTGAATGGTTCAACCTTGGATAACCTAATCCAAATTGTCAGAAGCTCTTTTACTATAGGGCATTACTAGTAATTAGGAAAACTGAAAGAAAAATCTATTTGAGCATATAGATACATAATCAGAGTCATAAAAACAATAAGCAACATTGTAATGGGTGGGTGAATTTGTGTATCACCTTTACAGTATATTGGGGCTTGGAGAATGATATGATTTGCATATAATTTCTTGAATTAAAATTAGAATTTAGACAAGCATAGGCCTTACCTTTCCAATAGGAAAAGCAATTGGATAACAGATGATCATGAGAACACGTACAAGCCCCACAAAATTAGCACCAACATAGAGCCCATATCTCGTGCATATAGCTTGTGGGATAACCTATGCCAAAGTGGCATTGTAACAACAGTCAGTGTAATGTTCTGCTTAAATACTTGTGTGTGATGCCAGAAATCTGGAATGGAAAAATATTTGTACCTCTCCAAAAGCGAGAACAAAAGTCACAGATAACAGTACTGCCACAAACGGATGAAAAATTTTGTCAAGGTAAATTGGAAGTGCCTGCAAAATCAAAAACGGCAGGAAAGGAAACACCAAAATGAAGGATCCGCCAATAATTATTAGTTGTTATAATATCAGCAACCCAAAAGCAATGTTAACATAAATTATTGGTTCTGTGACATCTGTTATATTTGGCTTTTTTAGCTCTTTTCTCTTTTGGGATCATCATTCTTGTTGAACAAGAGAATAAAGGTGCCATCAATTTCAACCTGACTACAGTATAAACTTATTCATTGGGCACATATTTACAATTCTTTGAATACATCAAGGTTTGTCAGGATTTTTTTCAAATTAATAATAGGTTTATTCTAAAACTGATCCAAAAACTCAGAACAGAGATTTCTCTCAGTTTCTTCACCCTAAGTTCTGACTTCATTAGCATTGTACTTTTGTAAGAGCTGTACAGATAAATATGATGACTTTGACTCAGTTAAACAAGAAATGACTTTGTAGAGAAGTTATAATCTTCTTTAAATAATTACCTTATATAATTTACAAGCAGTACGGGTGTAACACTTTGAACACCATACTGAAGTGCAAAATGAAATCCCTAGAATTCTCCAATGGGGAAATCAAGCCAGCAAAACTTGTCCGAATTCTAAATTCAAGGTACTGTACTATATCATGTACCTTTTTGCCTTTTTGATTATTGAAAGAATAGACAATTGTTGGTTGGTTGGTAGGTTGGTAGGTCGGATGGTTGGTTGGATGGTTGGTTGATTGAATTGAACTATTAAATTAAACCCTCCGAAGAAAAGGGCAACAATTAAAATGTTCAGGCTATACAATTTCTTCAACAAAACAATCAGGATAAAAAAATTCACCATAAGAACATATTTACTTCCGGTAACACTTCCGTTGATCAGTAAGAAACCCATTATGCAGTGTAATCAGATAGCAATTACTTTTACAAAGAAAGAAAACCCATTTGATCAAGGACTAGAATTCCCAAAAACCAAGATGCAAATACCTCCATGGCACAGGCGTTACAAAGAAGCAAGGTGACAAGCAACTGATGCTGCTTCTGAACAACCGGCAAAATAGCAGCTGCAAGTGTGAACCAAAAGGTCAAAGACAGAAACAACAAAAGAACGAGGTTACCATAATATAATATCTGGTTGAGAATGTTAGGTCGGGGGGTACCAGCTTGTTTCTTCTCGGTGGAGGAACCACTCTGCTGGAGAATCTCAAGGTCAACGAGACCCAGAGACATTAATCCAAGAGTGAGACCAGACATAATCCCAGCGAAGAGAACAAGCAAGCAAGAAATTCCAGCATAAAGGAACCACCACAGAGTCCCAAATGGAATATCCTCAGCATCGTACACGAAATTCCCTGGTCGGAACTCCCTCATACCCACCCTCAGCTCATGCAACATGCTCTGTTGCTTACACTTCAGGAAAGCAAAAAAAGTAACAACAATTCACACTTCCCTCTAATGTAGCGAAGAAACAAAACAAAAAACACGCACCATCACGAGGATAACAATAATAATATTTAAGAAAATGTAAATGTACCTTCCATTCTATATCATTTTGATCGTGTCATTTGTTACGTAAATAGAATGTGTCGTTATCTGTGGTCACTGGAACTTAGGTACGTTTTTATTGTGTTGGGCCCAGGCCAAGTTTATTGTGGATTGTGTAAGACTAGCCCGTTTAAATGGAGTCACTTCATTAACTCACCCAGAACAAATAGAGAGAAAAAAGATTTCATTTTTCACAACTTTGAGTTTATACCTGTAACAAATCCTATTTCATTCTATATCTATGCTACAAAAGTGGGTTTAAACTTAACTCAACCCCATAAAACCAACATGTAATGTAGTGTTTGTACCTCACTTATATATTATAAAATTATTTTATATTTAGTCGAGGTGGGACTTTCAACATATTCTTTCATGTCGAGATATATACACGGGTCTATAAATGGATGGTTTGATAATGATTTGAGATAGTGGATAAAACAGAATGTCCAAAAAATTTCACTAAAATAAACTTTTTTGACTTTTTTAAACGATGGCTCTCATATTTAAAATGATAATTTAGTGTGCAGGATTAATTTATCATCTTTATTGGAAAGGAAATGTTCAATAAATCCTGCTACTTCCTTTTCAGTTTAAGCACATGGCAGAGATTTTAATGACTTTGAATGTGAGTTAAAGAGAAGTCTGATAAAATTGTTGAAGTACTTATTAACTATACTCTCATAATAATAAACAAATATTGAAATACCGTTTATTATTGCATCACACCACCACTCCTGTAGAGGAAAAAGGAGAGAAAATGTGAAAAAAACTCATTTTTCCAAAATTATTTCTTGTGTTATGAAAAGCTCTTTCGAGAATACATTACATGTAGCCTAGGGTTGTTGCATGAAACTTGTTGCAAAAGATATTATTATATGCATTTAAGAAAGTTTATCCTAGAAATTTCATTCCAAAAGCTTGTCCCGAAGTACACTTCATGTGTTCTGAAAATTCTGTTCCAAAAATTTCAAAAAACTTGCTCTGGAATATGTAATTTAGAAATCGCTTTTACAGAGAATAAAATGACCAATGTGAAAATTTGAGGGGTGCAGGAAAACATTGCGGAGGTGGTGCAGGAAGTAAAAGCCTTAGTTAATAATATAAGTTCTTCTATAGATTACTTCGGGTATGGAAAGGAGTTAGATTTTGGAACTATTCTTTATGCTATAAAATATTGGATCTTTTAATATATGAACACAAAATTAAATGAGGGATAGAAAAGTTTAAAATATTATTTAAAGAATATATAAAGAATTTGTCAATCTTAATTTTTCTTTTACCTGTCATTTAATGAAATCTTTGTGTTATCTCATTTAAGTATGAAAGGAAGTAAGCATAACATATTAAAAATTATTTCTAAAATATTTTATATTTATTGATTCTTTTTTATATTATTTTTATTTTGTTTTGATAATTAATGTGATATACTCTCAAATTTTAAAGTGCAGATGAAACTAGATCTATTGTTGATAAGAATGAAATAAATGTTTACTTAGACAAATCAATAATAGACGACGATACTATTTCATTGAGGAGGATGTTGATGTAAATATTGAAGTACTAAGAAAAAAAAAAATCCTAAACATTTGATAAGGATGTTAACAACCAAATTTTATAAATTTCTGCAATTTTCTAATTAGTTTAAAAGTATAAAAAAATGAAAAAAATAAAAGATAAAAAATGAGAAACCATTTAAAAAATGACACATCAAAATATAAGAGAAAGTTGACAAAATTTAATTGTTAAAAAATTATTTCCTTTGTTTATATATCTACATATTTCCAACTCATTTTTGTTATCCTCATAAATTTTGCATGTTGAATCTTGATGCATATTAATTAACGCAAGCACCCTTTAACACACAACAACTACTAAAAATATTGTGGAGGAAGAAGGTAGGTTGGTAATTGGAGTAAAACCATTGCCCTGTCACCAACAAACTTCATCACACACAAAAAACATGACAAACTTGAAACTTGAAACAAGGGAACACTCTTGGAGAACAACACATTTTATAACAGCAACACCAAAAGATCCTAGGAACACAGACAGTAGTATATAAGCAGCTTCCAAGGGTTCGTAACATATCACATGAACATTGAAAAAGAGGAAAACAACACGATCCATGGAGATTCTGAACCTAATAACAGTGGCTCTGCTATTGCTGGCATTAGCACCAAAGACGGAGAGCCAACTAAAACCGCCACTTATTCCGGTGGCAAAGGCTCCACGTCCTCTCTGTGGATCACAATTTGCACTGGTCAACTATGCATGTTCGAGGTTGCCGTTCAGGCATGGAGCGCCACCGGCAGATTCTCCTCCACCGCCAGAAGGTGACGGAGAGAGACACCATAATCATAACCACCGACATAACCACCGTCATGGACACAGTCACAGACACCACCAGACGCCTGAAGAAGAAAACTGTTGCCGCTGGGCGAAGGAAGTCGACAACCAATGTGTGTGTGAACTTCTCCTTCGCTTGCCACCCTTCCTTGTCAGACCCGTGCACCAGTACACACTCAACGTTGGAGCCGCATGTGACATCACTTACTCTTGTGGTTCACCAATCTGAGACATGGTCGCACATTTTAAGTTAGAAAATCTTGTCTTTGTCTTGTGTTTTGTGTAGTTTTTAAGGATTCATATTATACTTATGGTTTCTTGTTTCTGGGTTTAGTTTTACTATACATGTGTGTTCTTAAAGACTTCTTCTTCTTCTTCTTTTTAATAAGATTTAATATTATTATTGCACTGCCATATTTTGTCCTAACAACCATACAGATTATGCTCAAATTTAAATCCAGAAAATATAATTCTCATCATTTTATTTTTCAAGAAAGTGGAAAATGCAAAATATTCAACCTGGCTTATTTACTTTTCAAAAAGTATTATACATTAATACTCATTATTTTTAGACGTTTAATTAAAACCTTTTTTCATAGTGAATGGATGAGTTTTTATTTTGTTGGTCTAAAAAGTAATATTTTTCATTTATCTAAATAAAAAAATGACTATTTTTATGTCTATTATTTATATGATACTAATTAATTATGTTAGTGATTTTCGAATAACAGTGTGTGGGTATCAAATAAACTCTTAATATCGGAAAATAAATGTGATTTATCGATCTTAAAATGAATATTTGAAAGAGAGAACGGTGATTTGAAATTTCAGAAGATGGAAAATCAAAGAAAAATCTTTTACAGAAACTAAAACCAGAAATCACGTGTTTTAAAAGGATTGAAAAATGATTTAAAATTTTATTGGAATAAAAGATAACAAAACACCTAACTTCATTCTAAATTAATTTTTGAGGATATATAAGTTTATTTGGACCAATTTCTTCCTAATGACTTCTATGAGAGAGAATAAATAAACAGATGAACAAATTAAGTAAAATTTCCATAAATTAAAAAAAAAATTGTATCAAAGGATTTCTGCATATCAACATAACTTATGGAAATAATTATTTATTTTTCTTAAGCTTTTCTTCCCTTCCAATTATAATAAAACTAAAAATGGCGTATGGTTTGTGAGTTTTAGGATTTTGGGCCACATTGAGTGTATTGAACCCACAACAACATTAAAAATGGAAGAGATACTAACGTCCATTCTTCACCATTTTCCTTTTTCTCTTTTGATTTTCTGGAACAGACAAATTACTCTCTAAGTGGTAATATGAACCGGACTAATTCGTTTAGGTCCGGCTTGAACTTGACTCGTAAAATGCGGGTCAGATTGGTTCATTCCGTATTTTTAATATGGGTGAAAAAAATTAACCCGTTCCGCATAAATGCAAGTTCATGGGCTAGCTCGACTTTTAAAAAAAAAGAAAATATTATAAAGTTTTCAATGTTTAACAAATTGAAAAACTTTAACAAGTTAAAATTAAGTAAAAATTTAGGGAAGTTGAATGATAAATTGATAATTTAACATTTTCATCATATTATTCGTACTTTGACATACACAATGTATTTTTCCAATTTTAGCACATTAAAAAAATACATAATACTTGTTTTTTTCAATCATACAAGAATTTGAAACGTTCATGCATAAACTCAGAATGAAAGTAACCAATATGCACAAATGCAATTTTTTTTATACGGCCAGCGGGTCAATCTGTTTGGGTTGCGGACTTTTGCAGGCCGAACTTCTACAGGTCATCAAGCTCTATATCCTGATCCGCCCAATATTCTTTTGGCAGGTCGACCCGCTAGGTCGAACCTACATTATCACCCTTATCCCTAACATTCATGTCTTATCTTAATCTCTCATCCAAATTCTTCATCGTTTAATGATTCTACAAAAAATATATAATTTACATATACTCATCATAATTTATTGTAATTGTTATTCTTATTTGCATGTTTTACATTTATCGCAACGCAAGACTTGAAAATGTAATTTAGGTTTTAACAAATACACACATTTATTTTGTTTTTCAGTTATTCTCAAACTTATGATGAAACAAACAAAATCAACAAATATTATTTTCCTTCAAACTAATAACTAGAAATGGCTAATGATGCATGTATACTTTATAAGATTAGAATAATTGAATACAACAAAATAAAAACTTGGTTATGATAATTGTTGACTCATTAAATTAGTAAGTGTTAAGATAAACATCTCTCTTTGATTGTATGAACCATTTTTTAACGTATCTTTTGGTTTTTTCTCTTCTGTGCCTTCATTTCAACATGGACAAAGATTTCAAAAAATCATATACATCAAGAGTCCCTTATACATCATCTTTCTCTGTTTGCATGTCACACATGGTTTTGTTTTCATCATTTTTTTTTCATCCACAATCAATTAAACTTTGACATTATTAGAAGATATTATAAAACCTTTTATACGAGGACCAATTTTTTTTCTTGACTAATGTTACCCCTATCCTTCAATTGTGGACAATTCTACATTGATTTAAACTATTTTCTATGCAATGTGCCGGTATTACGAAAATCATTTTTTTTATTTCAAACTCATTGAACAAATGATCTTCTATGATCGATGACAAGATTTTATCACATGGTAACATGTTATTTAAAAGTTCTAATAATTCAATGAAAATTTTATCGTTTTATCTTTCCAGACGTGGACATTAAGCCTAATCAATATATAAAACTGATTTATTAAATAAGATTTGCATCCGCTTATATTTTATGAAATTATTTTACCACTAGTCGATCTAAGATCTCTAACACCCCTACTCATGTTGAGATATGTATATCTCGAGCATGAGATTAGACATTAATAGATAGTCCGATAGCAACATGTGACACAATAGGTCTAACTAACAATAAATTTTTCAATAACAGATGATATAATAGGTCAAACAAAAAACAAATCTTGTTAGGATAGACTTTAACTATAACTTTAATATCATATTAAAAAAATGAACTTGAAACCTAATTTAACCATACAAAATCAATTTGTAAGTTGAGATTTACATTTTATATTTTTAAATAACCTATATAAATAATAAAATAAACATCTATATAAATACAAAGTATATCATCATTATTAAAGTCCTCATAACTATTATTACCTCCATCTCAATTCTAAGATATCCTAGAATACGAGTTTTGCCTTTTACTCAAGTCAATCTAAATTATCTCTTTAATCGATTAACTTACAAATGAGTAAAATCTAAACATGGTGGTTGAGATTTTTATTTTTCTTCTTCCAATTTTCTTCAAAGTTGACACTCACTTTCAGCCATCACTGCCACCATGTCCCACACCTTCCACCGCCCATTACCCTCTCTGTAGTCAACAGTCGGCAAGCCCTTTTGTTGCTTCAAACACCATTTCCCATGTGAAAAAAAAAATCAAAATATCTAAAAGAGGTTTTTTATTATTATTTTAGAGTAGAAATGGGTTCGTTATTTTTATTTTTATTTTGTCAAAAAAGAGTTATATCGTCTAGAAGATGACATTAAAGTAAAGTCGTTCTCCATCTAAAGAATTTTTTTTATTTTATTATTTTAAAAAACAATCTCGTCATTAGAGATAATAGTTTTGGTTTTAAATGAAAAGTGAAGTCGTCTTTCAACATGAGGACTTCACTTTTTCAATTTTTTTTTCATAATTAATGATTTTAAACAAAAATACATAAAACTAATAACTGAAAAATCAAAAAAAAAGAAAAGTAATGAAAAGTGAAAAATTAAAAAGAAAAAGAAAAATAATCAAAACTGACAAATTTGAAAAAAAAGAAAAATAAAAAAAACTG
>Ga0214544_1006141_pt1 | contig 22502 bp, 19 predicted proteins | sample CNSS3metaG_FD_160074 | JGI IMG/M metagenome (GOLD analysis project Ga0214544, IMG submission 160074) | Root nodule microbial communities from cowpea collected in UCLA plant growth center, Los Angeles, California, USA - CNSS3 | ecosystem: Host-associated > Plants > Roots > Nodule | place: USA...
TCATAACATACAAGAACATGTTTTCATAAATTTAAATAACAAAACCATAACATCAAAAGTTAGCATACATAGGACTCGAACCCAAGTCCTCTCGCACAATCAAAGTGCTCTCAACCATATGAGCTAACACTTTTCCACGTCATACTAACCATAATTTAATGTCATAATTATTACCCCTCCCGTATTTATTAATTAATTATTTATTTAATTAATTAAATTCTACGGGTCTTACACTATACCATATGCACTGCAATGGCCAAATTGGCTGCTACACCATAGTATTCAGATTGTCCACCATCTTAGGAAGGTCATCAACCATAAAGGTCGCTAGCTTGAAAATAACTGCTAAGCTTGAAGGAATACCATGTGGTGCATGACTAGGTATATAACGGTAAACAACGAAATAACTAGCTTACATGGCAGCCAAATTGATTAACTAAATGGCCTCCTCAAACATCTACACTAACCAGCCGCAAAACAAGCACGTGATGACGACCGAGATACCGCGTACTCTAACTTAGAGAAAGTCAGTTAAACCACTATGAAAAAGTGTTCGGCCTAAAACTTGGACCCAACCAAGTCCACATAAACCCAATAAAGGACTGGATCACTAAAGACATAACCAAGGCCCAACCTACGGTCTAAACCAAGGTAAGTGGGATTAGTCGTGTATAAATAAGAGTTAACCCTAACAATTAAAGGTACACATTTCATTAATGCATAATCTAAGATTTGACTTTGAGAGTTTTTGCTGACTTGTTCGATGAAGTCCTTTCTGCATGTAACCCCCCAATGATCCACCAAGTGTCGAATGATGAAGATATGACAAATAGAACTAAGAGACATCCATCCGAGAAGCTCAAAGATTGTGGTAACATAAGGTTTGAGTCCTGTAATGATCTAATATTTTTTATGTAGGAACAACTTTTAACTTATTAGTTTGAGGAAAAGTATATGTAAGCTTAATCGAATTTATGTCATGCTTTAAATTTTAAATTAAAATCCATTTTATTAATAGAATAACAATAATACTCATTATATTAAAATCATATTTCTTCAAAAATATAAACCTTATAAAATCTTTTATGTTTTAGTCATAGCATAATTTTTATGATATTTTTTATATATAACAACTAAATTATTCATTTTTCTAGAAAAATGTTAATTGTAATATTTTTTTTTTAAAATTAAAAGTTTTATAACTTTTAATTTAAGTTTATTTTTCATTAGAAATAAAACCTTGACCAAATCCTGAATTGATTTAACATTTCGGTTTAGTTATTGGGCGAAATAAGGGTCTTTTGTCTCTTCCTAGGTCCTTGTATAACATAATAATAACAAATATTGTGATATGACCTCCATAATAAAACAAATATATACATATTAAGATGTTATTGAAAAATACTTAATTCCTTTTTAAAATTGCCTTAATTAGGTGTGTACGCCATGCAAGAATGTTTCAAGTACTTCTGACACTAATTGAACCTCCATTGTGGGCATTGAAGTTGGGGTTGTGACATATCTTACTTCTTTGACCACTACTCTAGTGAAATAATCATACATGGGCATAATGTGCATTGTTGAACCTTCCAGGTACGCACTCCAGTTACAATGTTAGTCTTTGTGTCATATGGTCTAGTGTTTAGATCCAATCAAGTCTTATAATCCTTGGAATATACCACACATGGATATGTGGGTTTAGTTTGTTTACAGAGTCTTATTCTCAAAGCAAGGGTTCCTCCTCCTAGATTGGGAAATCCTGTGTTTGACACCCTTAGGTTCTCTCCCAAAAACATGTGGTTAGATTTATAAGTAAGTGTACTTCCAGGAACAATTAGATAAAGAACATAATATATAGATAATTAAAGGGTAGTATGGTTGAAGTTAAGAAGCCAAGTTCAATCCCAACATCCTAATCAACATCACCTCTCTCATAGATTTATTTAGTTTATCTTTAACATTATCAAAACCAAAATTAAAAATAGTGCCACTATTACATTTCCAAACTCGAGTTAAATTATAGACCGCTGATCTAGTTAACAAATCCATGTGGATACAACCTTGTTGCACTACAACCTACCCAATATACTTGCTGGAAATATTACACCCACACCAGGTGCAAACAAGTTTTTAGCGTTGTTGCCGGGGATTTGCGCTAAGTTAGATTACTAGTTTGTAATTACCTTGAAGTTTGTTATATGTTTTTAAATTTGTGCATTATTTTTTATTTTATTTCCATTTATACATTTAATATGCTCTACTCAATTGATCTTGAGTTGTTGTGCATGTCAAGAGGAGAGAAAGGAACTCTATTGCTTGATCCAAAAATAGTAAAAATTGCTAGAAGAAACAACAATAGAAACAGGAAAAAGAGGTTACAGGAAAAACTTAAGCCGCAGCAGAACCAGATTGCAAAAATTTGACATTTTCAAAGCTCAAATCTGCATAACTCAGACGAAATCAAGGCAAAAAGTACAAAACAAAGGAGATTATTGGGAGATTACATGCAACAACATGGGCAAGGAATTTTCTGAGCATTGTTAGGCCTACCAAAGGAGTGGAGATGAAATCTGCTCTGTTGTCACTTCTAATAGTAAACCAATTTGCTGGATTAGAGAATGAAGACCCATACAATCATCTCACAACCTTTTATGAATTTTGTAGCACCATAGGAATATCAAGAGAGGATGAGGAGGCAACATGCTTAAGATTGTTTCAATTTTCCTTAATTGGAAAAGCCAAAATATGGTTGCAATCTCAACCAAACCAGAGTTTAGTGAATAGGGAAGATGTGGAAAGGAAATTCCTATCTTGAGTTTTCCCACCATCAAGATATGTGGGTGCCAAGTCATCTATTACAACATTTTCACAAGGAATAGATGAGCCCTTATGTGAAGCATGGGAAAGATACAAATCTCTTCTCAGAAAATGTCCAAATCATGAATTGGATGATTTAGTTTAACTCAACATGTTTTATAATGGGCTAAGGCCACAACCAAACTACTTATGGATTTTCTACAAAAGGATCCATGATGACTAAAGATGTGGCTGAAGCAAGGGCAACCTAATAGAAACCAAGCACATAGAAGAGGAATTCTCGAATTAGATACACAAAATGCAATTTTAGCACAAAACAAGTTGATTTCACATCAAATGGAAGAACTTAAAAAGCAAATGACTAAGATGCAGGTTGGTGCAACAATAATTTGCATGTCTCAACCAGTTTTGAGGTGTCATTTTTGTGTTGGTGATCACCCTAATGGCCAATGTTCAACAACTTAAATTTATCCAAGAAGAGCAGGCCAATTTCATGACTGGCTCGAGAATGCCAGAAAAATTTAACTTCCATCAGAATTCAAATTGGGGGAACAATCAATACCACAATTAGCAAGCACCTTATCAAAACCAACAACCACCCCAGCATGACAAATTGAACAAATTGGAGGATGCTCTTGATAAATTCATTCAAGTTTCAACAACCCATCAAAAGAACACAAAGGCATCCATCAAAAATCTAGAAGTCAAAGTTGGACAAATACCAAAGCAACTTGTTGATCATCAAGAAAGCCAATTTTCAACCAACACTCAAGTCAACTCTAGATATGGACCAACGAGAATGGATAAAGAGAGGCAATACAAGAGATTCGTAGATATATCAAAAGGTTGCAGATCAGTGTACCTTTTGTAAGTATTGAAATGGTTGAAATGCTAAGAAGGGGGTTGAATTGGCTAGTTAAAAAATAAAGTGACTTTTAAAAGCCTAAAACAGTTTCAATTGAATCAAATCAACCACCAAGTATGGATGCAAACACTCTTGGACTAGACACTTTCAATCGATCAAAAAACAAAGTTAGTTGATTGATTTCATTAAACAGATACAATACTAATATAATCAATAGGTTAAATTACAAAAACAAACGACTGAAAAACTGGGAAAAATGCAAAAATGTGAATTTGTGATTTAAAGCAAGATCAATATGAAAAATCAGTCAAGGTAGGTTCAAATGAGTTATATCAACACGAGCAATGCTGCAGATAATGCCAGATCACAGAAGAATGTCAAAAAGATTATTCAAATCAAAATTCCTTAAACTTTAAAGTGTAATACAAGAGAGAATGGTTAGAGAAAAGAGTAATGCACAAGATTTTTATACTAGTTCACTCAAACCTAAGCTACATCTAGTTAGTCAAGGCAACCCGAGTCTGACTTTGCACTATTTCAAAAGATTTAAAAAGTTCACAAAATTACCATTTTAAAATATGCAAGAACACCACATAATGACTCTTGAATCATACAAGAATCAAACTAACACAGTAAGACACCTCTTATAGACCTGGAAAACCACCAGACACAACCTAAAAGCTTGAGAAAGACCAAACCTCAATGGTAGCATAACCTTGCCAACCACAATTACCTTTTCCAAGCTTCAAACATAAAAAAATGCTCCAAGAATGATCCAAGATCAATCTTCACTAGTTGCACACTGTATGATAAGCCTGATGATTAAAAAATTTACAAAATTCATGAAGGCCAAAGGTAAAATCAATTCAAGAGCAATAAGAAGGAAAATCAAGGATCATTCTCAAACTTCAAGTGCTATGGATGTGGAGAAACTGAACATGTCAAGGCAGATTGCCCAAATTCAAAGAAAAGCGAAGAAAGGAAGGGCAGAACATTTTTTAAGAAAAAGACATACATAGCATGAGAAGTTAATGCCTCAAGTACATCAAAATGCAATGATTTTGATAAGGAAGAAGCAAAGTTTTGTTTGATGGCTGATCATGATGTCTCTGACAGCGAGGTAAGTTCTACTTACAATGAAAATGATTATGATGATCTTTATGATGCATTTCAACAATTGCTTGTTAAATCTAGTAAATTAGATACCGCTCACAGGAAGTTAAAATTTGAGTTTAAAGAATTACAAAATAAACTTGAAAAATCTCTTGAGGAAGAAGAAATTTTAAAAATAAAATTTCAACTATAGAAAGCAAAGAAAAAGAAATTGTTGAATGTGCTTCCTGTAAAAGTTACATGTTTGATATATGTATTTTGGAAAAACGTCTTGAAGATGCATTAGAAAATAAAAATTCTGAAAATCCTTTCTTTTATCCTGCATGGCCACAACCATGTATAATATCATTTCACCACCAAAGAACCTCCTCATTCTCTATCACATGGCCACAACCATGTAATATCAATGTACATCAAGGAAGACTCGTTCCCCTCCTTCCACATGGCCACAACCATGTAATATCAGTACACATCAAGGAGACTCGTTCCAGCTCTTCCATATGGCCATAACCATGCTAGTAGTGTTCTACATCTTCTAGTGAGTATCTCAAGGCGCCTTGCTGGCACACCTATCGACCACAACTAATAGAGCATGTGCGGGAACCATGTTACGGATCACACACCGTAATGCCAAGTGGAGTTCCCAAATACGAACATAGTCTGTAACGTCCCAAGACTACCAAACTCGTCAGCAAATCACTAAGGAGGGCAATCCATCTGGACCCATCCGTACTGGCCAAAACCAGCACACTCACATCGGCAACACTCGTCAACCCGAGCCACAACTCAAGGGAAGTCATTCCGGGCCACAACCCATAGAATGCCACGTGCTTCACCCCTATCCTGAGCCACAACCCAAGGATACATTCCGGACCACAACTCAAGGAACACCAACAAGCCCACCATTGAGACATCCTAGACGCCTTATAGAACACGCCTCACAAATTCCATCTTATCCCGTTAATATCGCAGTACACATGTCTTGATCGCACAACAACACCCTCACTCACTTAGGCTAAAAGCCTTTGTTCAAACTGTTCAGCTTGTCTCGCTTAAGCTAGGCCCACTAGCTTGAGCGAGTCCCTAGAACATTTGTAGCCCACGAAGTCTCACTTAAGCGAGCTCCTTCTCGCTTGGGCGAGACCCTCACTCGCCCAGGACTAAAATGTCTCATCTAGGCGACGAGTTCAATAGGAACAGCGAAACCTCCCTCGAAATCTCACTTAGGTGAGGGACTCCCGCCTGAGCGAGACCCTCTTCGCCCACCCCACGGGTTCAGGTTTGAGCACGATGCTTAAGCGAAACCAACAAATCCCCCACGATTTCTTGCTTAGGCGAGACACACTCGCCTAAGCGAGATGGCCTGTCGCCTAAGACCAGAATCCTCCGCCTGAGCGAGATGCTCGGGCAAAAACCAATTCGAGTCTCTGCATATCTCGCCTAGGCGAGCCTAGCTAGCTTGAGCGAGATTGCAGGCTCTGGCATTGCTTCACTCACCCAACAACAACAACATACCCAAATTCACACTCCAATCATGCCAACAATCCAGAATAATGCACCAAACATGTACACCTAATTCAGACCCAAAATACTTCCCAAGATCCAAGTTTAAAGCATAAATTGTGGTTACTGTACCCAAGCCCTCATTATTCCTATACAATTGCATAAAAAGTTTGATCAAATGCCACCAGAACAACCAATACAACATCCCATCAGTTTAGGCATGAAAATTTGGGTACACACACAACACAATTATGCAAAACAATACAATTAAACCAGGATTTTGAGTTCAGCTCCCCCTAACTTGGATCCTTTTGATAAAAAGTGGATTACTGAGAGTTTCCAATGACCACCCTTCTTTGTCTATCCTTCAATTCAATCCCAAAACCTCACTCAACCTCACCACTCTCTAAAACTCGTGCTCTCTTTTCTGGGTAAAATTTCCAGTTTGCCAAAACCCTCAATTTCACCACAATTTGGCCTTTTAAAGGTGCCTTAATGTGGTTTAATGAAAAAAACGAAAACTGGTTTTATTGTGGGTTTTATTTCTATTCAAGGGCCATTACTTAGTTTTCTCCACCCTTTCATATTCAATCCACCCCAATTATTAACAAAAAGAGAGTCAAATTTAGGTTCACCAAGGTTTGAACCCATACCATGTTCCTCATCAAATCAAAGCACAACCACTCAAACAATTTATCTTTTATGATAATTCACCTAATTCTATAATCATGTTATCACTCCACACAATCATGCTTATTATTAAAATTAATAATAATCAAACAACACAAAAATGGCATACATAGGACTCGAACCCAAGTCCTTTCACAGAACCAAAGTACTCTTAATCACTTGAGCTAGTACTTTTCCACACCATATCCATCAGAATTTAATGTCATAAATAGTTTACCTACCCGCATTTATTAATTAATTATTTATTTAATTAATTAAATTATGCGGATCTTACATGAAACACCAATTAGAGGATTATAATATCTATCTAAATCATATACCTCTAAAGTGTGATAATACGAGTGCCATAAACTTAACCAAAAATCCCATAATGCACTATAGAACAAAGCACATAGAAATTAGACATCACTTTTTGAGGGATCATATAAATAAAGGAAATTATGTAATAGAATATGTAGACACTGAGCATCAATTAGTTGATATTTTTACCAAACCTTAAGCCAAAGATAGATTTGATGAACTAGGGCGAGATTTGGGCATACTAAAGGTATCTTAAAATTGCAAAAACTGAATTTTTCTCAAATCTGAAAAATGGCGCATCAATAATCGATTATCATGTATAATAATCAATTATCATGACATTTGAACAACATGACCAAACCTTTTGGAATACTCGATTATTACTTAAGATAATCGATTATCACTTTATCAGGATCCATGGTTCTTAACAATTTTCAAACAATAATCGATTATCTTTCAGATAATCGATTATCTCGAGTCGTTAGGCAAAAGTTTTCGAAAACTAGTCGTTGTAACGGCTAGATTGGCTTTAAATTTCGTGTATCTGACCGTTGAAGATCTTTTTCATATAAATTCAGGCCAAATTTTCACTATTACTGTAGCATCCTGGTCAGATATTATGAATTTAAATAATAAAATAAGGAAATAAAAATAAAACTTCATTTATTATAATTCCATTTCCCAAAAATGCGGGAAATTTAAAACATTTATTTTGTCATAAAAATACCTCGAAATCCAAAATTCATAAAACTCTAATACAATAACTACATTCAATAATCCAATTGATTACAAAATCTTTAAATTCCATCAAATAATAAACTTTGTAGAAAATCCCTGAGATAGCCCAAGCTCTGGCTCTATGCGTCATCAGATCCACTTGCAACATCATCTGCTCCCATGTACCGCGTACACGATCATCGCCAAACACAAGCAGATAGGGTGAGTTAATAGTACATAAAACATATATATAAATCAAATATAGAATCAAACTCACACCAAAGGAATTTTATCCTTTGATTCCATACCACATGGCCATCATTATGTTCCCGTGTTCTACGTCTTGAGATTAATAGCTCAAGATGTCTTGCTGTCACACCTACAAGCCACAACTTGTAGAACACGTGCGGGAAACCTGCTACAGACCACACTCTGTAACGCCAGGTGGAGTTCCCAATACAAATATAATATGTAACATCCCAAGACTACCAAACTCGTCAGCAATATACTGAGGAAGGCAATCTATCTGGACCCATCCGTACGAGCCATAACTCGCACACTCACACCGACAACACTCGCCAACCCGAGCCATAACTCAAGAGTTTCTCGTGTTCATCCGCCATCACGAGCCACAACTCAAGAGATGTCATTCCGAGCCACAACTCAAGAGATGTCATTCTGAGCCATAACTCAAGGGATACATTCTGAGCCACAACTCAAGGGACATCCAACAAGCCCATATTTAAGGTATCACCCAAGCATTGTAGATCACGCACATCCATAACAAACAAAGCTTTTGCCTCTGCATTATCGCTTGGCGCCGCTCTAGAGCCGCTAGGCGAACCTTGCTTCCAAACTGCTTGGCGGGAGACACGGGCCGCTAGGTGCCAAGCGCCTCTAATGCCATTGTCTGCAGATAACGCCTGGCGGGACAACCCTCACTGATAGGTGCCACGCGCTTCCAAAGCCCACTGTGATTGTAGCTATCGCCTGACGGGTCAAACACCACCCCCAGGCATTACACAAATACTTGCACATATTGGTTTTTAGTTCTAGTTCAGGCACATTTGCTCACACACTACCTACATTGCCACTCATCCAGAGTACCATAACCTAGTTGATTACTGTCAACAATGATTTCAGTTGTCATAACTCCTTTTATGTGCATTCATTCCCTAATGCTGTCACTTATGCAATCCCAGGTTTTCACACTTATCATTTCTTTATTAACTGACGCAACTGCCCTCCCCCTTCCAACACAACCACAACACTAATTCAACCTTACCATAGAATAGACCTATACCTCATATCCAACTATTACATCTTCACTTAGGAACTCTGACTCTTAATTGTCCTATACCTCTCAATCCAACAATACTTTAATTTAATAAGACTCTCTATTGCATTGTTATTACTGTCATGTTTCTTCCAACCCCCTATTAACACTTGAATTAATTCACGCTACTCATTTAAATGTATAATCACCCTAGACCGTTGTCCAAATAATTTCTCAATCCTACATTCAGCATCAATCTGATTCACAAAAATCCCAAACCCACTAATGCACCTCGTAGCCACGTAGGTTTCTTACTCTACACTGGCGCCAAGCGACACATAATCTGCTGCCCGACGATGCAACCAATTCTGGGAAAACCATAATTTCTCCCTACACTTACGAGAACTCCAACTTTCCCATTTCATACCAGTCTCTCAATTTTCCACCCAATACACTTCTATCATACGCTTATGAGTAGTATTAATATATTATGCTTCTAATACACAAAATTATATTACTTTTGGTCGCGTAATTTCCTCCAAAACTCAAAATCCCCAAATGTTCAAACCATAACATACATTCCTATCAATTTCATCAAATTAATTTTGATTATTTGCTAATTTGCACCACATTAGCATCCAACATTCGATTCTCAATTAGTAATCCCTTTCCTTCCGATCAGAATTACCCAGCAATTACCAAAACACAAAAAATAAGTAACTTGGCTTGCGTCGCCAGGCAGTTCCTCATAGTAACCCAAGAACACATGGCAAAACACTTGCGTCGTCTGACAGCTTTGGAGGCCCGCTAGACAGTTTCTAGAATTTTCCAAAAACCCAGAAATTTAAGTGCGGACAGCAAAGAATTCAAACTCAATCAGGCTATACATCATGCAGTTAAATTCAAACTATAAGATTACGAGTTCTAGCTCCATTAACCTAGATATCTTTGCTCAAAAGACAATGTTAGAGTTCCCTTTTGATGTTAGCACTTGACTCCCTTTGTTTAGCTTCAATCCTCTCCAAATGGCCTCCAAATTCACCCTCACACTAAAATTCCAGCACAGTTTATTGTTCTAACTCTAGAAGACTTCTCTCTCTAACTAGTTTTGCCCTTAATCCCAATTTCAACCCAAGTTTAAATTGAGTCTACCAAGGTTCGAACTCACAACCATACAATCTCAATGCAAGTGCACAATCAATTCATGTTTCATGATAATTCTTATAAATCTATGATTATATTATCACTCATCATGCTCAAGCATATTATTAAAATAATAAACAATTAAACAACACACAATTGGCATACACAAGACTCGAACTCAAGTTCACCCAACACAATCAAGTACTCTCAACAGCTTAGGCTAGTACTTTTCCACGTCATATCAATTAAAATTTAATGCCATAAAAGCTCTCACAACCCGCATTTATTAATTAATTATTTATTTAAATAATTAAATTTCGCGGGTCTTATAGTTACCCCTTACAAACATCAAATTTTGAGAACCCTATTTTTCTCTCAAAAACCTTCAAGCTTCCTTTCTCTTCAAGCTTGCTGATTTCAAATGGCTGAAGCATCTCGTGGGAAGATTCCTACTCACAGAAGAACTGCATCCTGTGCAACTTAACCTCAAACACGCATTGCTTCCATTGAAGGATGGATTTCAGTTGAAGAGAGAAGATTCAAATTTATTGGAAAGATAAGCCTCTCATCACTCCAAAATTTATCAAATCTCAATGGTATGTCAACCATTGATTCACAATTTCTCTCCTTCTTGTTGAACAAGGGGTGAAGTTCTTTACCGAAATGCAAGGGACCTACTATCCTGACTTAGTACGAGCCTTCTACTACAATTACAAGTTTAGATATGGAGTGGGATTTACCAAGGTGAAAGGTGTATATATCATTTTGGATGATGATATCTGGGAAAATATTGTTCAATTTCCCATTCATAATGGCCCTCTCCAATTCTGACGATAAGAATTGAAGGGTTTAACAGAATTCTTAGCTATAGGTCCTTCCTCAGAAAACCTGATCAAGAAATAGGTAGACAAATGCTAGTAGGTCCTCTAAAATAGATGAGCATCTTCTTCATTATCTCATTGTCTGGATTTTATGTCCCCGTGGAACAACTAATGCCTAATGTAGTGAAGTTGATCTCATGATAATATACGCTTTGCTAAATCATATTCCTATCAATTGGCCAAGTATCATCCTTGATACAATGCTCAAAGCAAAGTGGCTCCCTCAATATCCACTCCCTTATTCTTTACTTATCTCTCGCATATGTGAGTACAAAGGCGTAAAAATATCTGATGAACAATTTCATCGCACCACTGATGCCAACAAAGTTGTAGACAACTCATTGAAACATATGAAGTTTATTCTTTTTGGGAACACCTACATTCAGAAGGATGAAATGCCACATTCTGAAAATGAAAAGGAAGAAAATCCCTACACTGATCTTGTCCATCCTATTAACACCAATATTGGTTCCTCTAGTGGGGTTGGTGGCTCATCCTCTTCTTTAGAAGACAATATTTTAAACTTAAACCAGAGACTTGAAGAACTTTTTCTTCTCTCAATTGTTAGACATGAAGAGGTCACCGACTTAATCAGAGGACTTGATTCTAGGATCTCAAATTTAGAAAATAGATTTGATGATGAATTTACTCATGAAAATAATGATGAAAAGGATGACATGAGTCTAGAATTTTAGGGGATTGTACCTTTGCTATTGTTTTACATTATATTGTTAAGTGTATTTATTTCATCTTAAATCAAAGTGCTATTTATTTCTCTATACTTGTCTAATTAAAGGGGAGTTTTCTCTTAAACTTTTTTCAAATGATCAAAACAAGAGGAGAAAGTTTAAAAACAATGAAACTAACCAATCTACTTGTAAGACTTCTGATTGCAAATACTTTAACATATTGTTTTGATCATCATCAAGAAGGGGTAGATTGTTAGCAAAAGCAAAAGACAAGTTAATGTTGAAGAAAATTTTTGATGACAACAAAGAAACTCAAAAGCCATCTGGAAGATAATCTGAAGCCAAGTGTTCTATGTTTAAAGTTATCTTGTAATTGTCTTAAAGTGTTTAGAATAGCTTATAATCAATAGCAAGATAGTAATCTTTCTGATTCTCTTATTTTTGTAAAAACCACTGTGATAATCGATTATCACTTAGGATAATCGATTATCTTAAGCTAAGCTCATTTTTCAGAAATCCACTGGAATAATCGATTATCACCCTAGATAATCGATTATCTGCTCAAACTTTTGTTTTTAGAAAATGCACTAGAATAATCGATTATCATAAGTGGTAATCGATTATCCATGGTAGTTTGAACATGACTGTTTAGTTTTTGACCTAATTTTCGAAACCCCTATTTAAGGAAGTGCAGTGCTACTTCGAAATTACCTTTTTGAGAGCTAGAGTCTTAGTGCTATGTTTGCAAAGGAGTTCTCTGAGTGTTCTTAAAAATGCTCTGAAAAGCCTAGTATGGGTAGAGCGATAACTTTTCCTAAGAGGGTTTCTAGGAGATTGAGTGTTGTTGTTAATGCTAGGAAAGCTAGGTCAAGGTATCTGTGTGATTTAGAGAAAGTTATTTTCATCCCTTGTGTCTTCAAGAGAGGTGTTTTCTTTTCCCTACTATCTTATTTATCTGATTGTAATATGTTATTATTAGTGATTGAGTTAATCTCTTTAAAGAGATTAACAACTAGACGTAGAATCTTTTAATCTGAACCAGTATAAATACTTGTGACAAATCTTCTTCCATATCTCTTTATTGTGTTTGTTGTTGCATTTAAAGGAACTAATATTAAATTAAAAATTTAAGTATTAACTTTAATATTAAAACCAATTCACCCCCTCTTGGTTTTTGTCCAAACACTAAACATTTCGCTATGCGTTTTCAACATTTGGTGCCCCTTCATCCTAAGCATAAGACCCTGCCTAATCAGGTTGTCGCGAAGACTCATCAGTCACAGTGGTTGCCTTCTTCTGGGATACCACCCTTTTCTTGTAATCGCTATCCATGGGTGTCATCTGGGCCATGATATCTGCAATGAATACAAAAATTTAGATAAGTCATAACTAATTCTAAAATAGCCTATTGGCCCAAAACCATTAACTGTAAACTTCTCGCTACATATACTTTGAAGGAAGACATTGGATAAGGTCCATGGTTGGGAGTTTGTTGGGAAGTGATTGCAAAATAGCCAAATCTGCCTTCTTAGCGAGGTCAACAAGTCCTTGGACCAGGCATCCACAATAGAAGGCAGTCAAGTCCAATAAAGGGGAAATTTCAAACAACCTTCATCATAAAAAAACCACTTATAGCCCCTATGATTAATGAAGACTTTGAAAAACCAGTTTTGAAACCCTTGTAGGATGCGACGTAAAGGCTAAGCAAGGTTGGCCGAAGGTGATCAAGGTAACCCATCCATTCAATATAGCCGGACGGGTCTTGTAGAAGTGCAAGAACAAGTGGGCGGTTACTGTGAGGCCAGCCGCACGAGACAAGAGATCAAATGCTTGTAATGTCGCCCAGGTGTTCGGGTGAATCTAAGTAGGGACACAATGCATCTCCCTTAACGTAGAAGAGCCCTCCGAGAAAGAAATTACCACAACAAACATGATTACCTAATAGGAAAAGAATTTGACCGAACAGTGTGTACAATAATCGAAGTAGGAAAAGTGTTAAAATAATAGGGACCACCAATTTTTATTTATAGAAAATTCATGGAACATGTGGTAGCACGAGAAACGTTGGATTTTGTAGCCTTTAATGACCTAGGGGGTACGACTCTTCGCATTTCGTGTGACAAGCACAAAATACAAACTATTAGACACAAAATATGAAGAGTCAAATTCCCCCTGCTTGAGGAAAGGACACGACACGACATCTCCAAACTGCAAGCACCAAGCTAACCCCTTTTCGCTTCAACTTGTGACCTCACTCAAGGTTTGGGACTTGTGTATTGTATAGGCTGGTCAGCTGGTCAATAGTCGAACCATTGAGGTGTCTCCCCAAATGTTCTTATATCGATTAGACATTGGCTATCCAAGTTGCAATGTTCAACATATCATCATGATATGGCGGTCACTTCAAAGATTATAAAAACATGTGCGACATCAACCGGTCATCGGATGTTCAAGTTGTGATGCTTGACATATGAAGATATGTGCGACATCAACCAATCGTCGACTGGCTAAGTGGTGATTAGTTCAAAGATTATGAAAGTATGCGCAACATCGACTAGCCAAGTGGTAATCATTTCGGAGATTATGAAGACATGTTGATGTGACCCCATTAAGGCTCATAGCTTGGGCCATTGGCTAGGCCCATTCCTTTTAATTTCTTTTATTTTCTTTATTTTTAATTAAATAAATGTTGTTCTAATTGGGTTTATTTTGTTAATTGTAGTCCATTTTCTAAGCTGTCCAAATCTTGAAGTATTGGCATTGGGCCTGCGGCCCAATTCAACTAAAACTCTTTCATCCTTCACGATGTATTCTTGATGGGTCGAGAAGCCCAACCTCCCTCATGTTGCCACCTAAACACATGTAGCATGAAGTTGCTTCCACGCGTGCATTACACCATACATAAGTCACTTGTTTTAGGCTCAAATTAATTTTGCAAAGAGAGGCCCAATTCAATCTGCAGCCATCAACATTATGGGATTCACTTTACCAAAGTATCCATGCAAATGTGCAATAGAGGACCATTTGTGAACCCAACGTCTTTTTCATCATGCGTAGCAACCCTAAGTTAGGGTTTCAACCTTTTCATCCTTAAGCTTACCATGGCGTCTTGTCCGTTAGTATCCCATGCTTCCTCCCTCACCTTTTCACCGTTAGGGTTACACCACCTTAGTTAGGATTTCACCTTTGTCGTTAGGAACCTGTTAGATGGCGTCCCTTTCTTCATTTTTGCTTTCCAGTTGCCTTCACCTATATAAAGGTAGGCCAACCTCATGTAATTCAGCTTAGATGAATGAGTTGTGGTTTAATCACTTCCTTCGTCATCTCACCTTTCACCTTAGATGAGGATTTCTCCTACTAGGGTTCCAACACCGTGAGTGTTGTAAGGATCCATGAGAGAACGAGAGTGACTCATTCTATTATGAGTCTTCCACTGCATTTACCATCAATTCCACCAAACAATCGATGTAAGACCCGTGAAAATTAATTAATTAATTAAATAATAAATTAATAGATGTGGATAGTAGGAGTCTTTATGGCATTTAATATTGATTGATGTGATGTCGAAAAGTACTAGCTCAAATGGTTGAGAGTACTTTAGTGTGTGATAACACTTGGGTTCGAGTCTTAATAATTATATTTGATCATGTTGAGTGGTAATATAATTATAGAATTATAAGAATTATCACGAAACATGATTTGGTTGAATGGTTGTGCATTGATTTGACATTGGCAAGGTTAGGGTTTCAAACCTTGGTGAACCCAAATTAAGCTTTCTTTTTGCTAAACTTGTTTTTGGCAAAGATGAGAAGGGATAGAAACCCTAGCAGCCACATGAAGGCAGCTAAAAGGGCTGAGAAACAACTCCATAATGGTCTTGAATAGCAATTATCATGATCATTAAACCCATTTTTCGTTTTGGCTAATTAATCATCATTAAGACCTAATTAAAAGGCCAATTAGAGGTAAGAAAGAAGGTTTTGGTGGCTGCCATTAGAGAGGACATTGTGAGGAGCAAAATTCAGAGAGAAAAGTGTGTTTCTGGTGTGAAAAGAAAAGTTGTTTTGGGAAGGAATCAAAGGGAGGGGCATTGGTGCTTAAGGGAAGACCCATAATTCAAACTCTAAGTAAATGAATTCCAGGTTAGGAGAGTTTTACTTGTTAGTTTTATGTTTAAGGATTGATTTCACAAAATGTATGTTGAATTGAACGCATATGCTCTGCCTAATCAGGGAAAAATATATAATTAATGATTTGGAAGTGATTGGAAGTTAGAATTCGCTGAATTAGTCTTAATTAAAGGTTCTATTGGGTGTAAAATTGTATGAACATGAGTTTAGGGTCGATTATTTGGAATTATCCAATTCTCGCGATGTTAAGTGGTAAATGTTGATGGAAACCCGTATTATTGGGGAAATTTAGGTATGAACCGTGAAAATAAACACAGGAGTGCAGCCAGGGGGTCGAAATTGCAATTAAAATCAGAATATTTAGGGTTGGTTAAAGTTCATAGGTGCAGGAAAACATACTGGGTTCCAGGAATAGCAGGAACCGCCTGGCAGCATCCAATTTTACGCCAGGCACCGTACCTCAGTTGCAGGATTAGGTGTTTTGGTGCGTTTTGGTGGTTGGGAAACCATTTTGTGTCATGTGTGATATAATTGTGGGGTGGGAATTTGATTGGGAATGGTCTAAACGGGAAAAGTGGTTTTAAAAGCTTTTATGGTTTAGAGTGATGCATTGGAATGATCAGGACTTAAATAAGTGTAGAATGGTATTGATGGAAGTGTAGTTGATGATACAGAAACAGAAATAGAGTTGTAATGGATTGGTGAGACAAGTAGTAGGTACTCAAGAACATGTGCATGTAAGAGTTCATTGGATAAACTTAGGTTTGGTAATTATAGAATAGAACAAGGCATTGAGACAAATGAGATCATGTAATAAGGGATATGGTATCAACAGTGTTTGTATTTGACTGTGATGAGGACTCCATATCAGTGGTAATAAGCTTAGCATTAACTTAAAGTTAAGGACTCTAACAATAATAATAGGATTAAAGTGAGGAAGCTTGACTTTGTAATTGTGATGATTGTAGCATGATATGCACTGTTATTAAATTAGGGATTGATGGATAAACATCATTGTTGGCAGTAACCAACTAAGTTATAGGATTCTAGAGGAATGAGAATGTGAGTATTATGCGAGCAATTATGCCTAGACTTGAGCAGAAAACCTGTATTGCGAAAGCACTGATATGGCGCCTGGCAGTAATATCTGAACCGCTAAGTGATAGCGATGATTCAGAGGGCAGCATTTACGCATGGCGCCTAGCGGCAGAGAGCTTCTGCCAGACAATAACTACAGATCAGTGGGCTCTAGGGCGCTTGGCGCCTAGCGATACATGTCCCCCGCCAGGTATTCTAGAAGTGCCAGCGCCTGGCACTACGTGACCTATGCCAAGCGATTTATGATGCAGTAGCATTTGGGTTGATGGCATTATGTGCGTGATCAACAAGGCTTCTATGACACCTTAAAGGTCGGCTTGCTGGTGTTCCTTAAGTTGTGGCTCAGAACGTATCCCTTGAGTTGAGCTCAGGATAAGGGTTAAGCATGTGGCATTCCTTGAGTTGAGCTCGGAATAACATCCCTTGAGTTGAGCTCGGGATGGCGGATGAACACGAGGAACCCTTGAGTTGAGCTCGGGTTGGCGAGTGTTGTCGGTGTGAGTGTGCTGGTTGTGGCCAGTACGGATGGGTCTAGATGGATTCCCCTCCTCAGTAATTAGCTGACTAGTTTGGTAGTCTTGGGACGTTACGAACTATCTTCATACTTGGGAACTCCACCTGGCGTTACGGTGTGTGATCCGTAGCATGGTCTCCCGCACGTCCTCTATCGGTTGTGGCGGATAGGTATTGCAGCAAGACATCTTGAGGTAGTCACTAGAAGATGTAGAACACGAATAACATGGTGGTGGCCATGTGGTATGGAATCAAAAGAGGGAATTCTTTTGGGATGGTTGTGTGATATATATTTAAGTGTGTTATATATGTATATATATTCATATTTTTATTCTATTTAGCTCACCCCATCTGCTTGTGTGTGGCGATGATCGTATACGCGGTATACGTGAGCAAATGATGTTGCAGGTGGATCTAGTGAGGCCTAGAGACGGAGTAGGGGCTAATTGGGAGATTTTATAGGGTTGTTTTTATTATGGATTATACAGATTGTAATCTTTAGTTATGAACATGGTTTTCTTTTATAATTGAATTATAATGTAATTGAGATACTTTTAATTGAAATAAAGTTTTAAATTTCCTGCATTTTGGGAAATGAGGTTTCAATAAATGAAACTGGTGTAATAATTCTTTATTTTATTATTTAAATTCGTAATATCCAGTCGGGATGTTACAATCGACACCTAGAGGTCGTTCTCCGTCAATTGGAGCTATATTCTACCGATTAACGATGTCGCCGACCTCATCAAGTGGTATTCAGAGCCAATCGGTTCTCGGAGTGTCGCAAGCTAAGTATTCCCCATCTTAGTTCGTCTTCTTTTATATTTGTTTGCTTCCGTCTTGATCCTGATTAATTGTGTTTTCGAGTTTTCTTCTCTGCATGAATTTCTGCCATGGTATTTTTCTTACTGAAATTGATTCATTGTCTTGTTCTAATTTTATTGAATCAATATTGATGATATCATGTCTTAAGTCTCTGAATTTGCCGCTCCAACGCATGTCAATTAGGTTTGATTTTATTTTATTACTTAGCTTTGAATTTTCTGATCTTTGTTTTGTCTAGGTTCATGTTAGTTGCTTTGTATGTCGTGAATTCCATAGACGTTGTGCCTAATTTGAGTATCGTTCACTGTTTTGTCTTTGCTTCAGTCCATGTTCTATTTTTTTTTTCAGTCATTAGTTTCTATTCATGTGTATGTTCTGGAGTTCTGAGATTGCTAATAGATCACTAGCAATTGTTCTGTAGTATACATTGAAATTGTTCCATTTTATTTCTATTGTTCTTTTCTGTTGTTTGCTTTGTCCACTTTTTGAAATCCATTTGTTGTTCAATTGTGTTTGTGCCTTTAGTTTCTATGGCATCTATTATTGTTCTGCACTTCACTATCTTGGCCAAGGATTGCTCCCAACTGAAGCAACTCACGAGTATTCCACCACTAACTTCTGATTTGTATCAGGATAAATGTGTGGAACCTATGCTTAGTCATGTGTATGCATAGGCTGTATGCTTGTTGATCTAGTGCATTCTATTTTGTTGCCTCATTTTTTGCCATATATATTTCCTGACTCAGCATTAATGTTTAGTGATGTGCTAATTTTTGGCCATATCTGTGTTTTGGATCAGCCTATGTGTAATTGCATCAGTACTTGTGTTTATCTTCTTCTTTTTTAGTGCTGGTTTAATTTTTCCAATGTTTTCAATGCATGCTCTGTGATGATCTGATGCATTCTTGGGCTATTTCAATATGAATGAAAAAAACTGCAATTCGTGTCTTTTATTTGAAAGCTAGATCACATTTCTTGTTTTTCTGTGATTACCCTCGAGTGTATCTCTTATCATTTATTTGCAGTCTCTATGTTGAATATTGATTCCTTGTGTTGTGCTGATTTTGACCATACCAATTGTCTTGAATCAGTTTTGGCGCATCTATTTCTTCCAGTGTTATTTCATATTCAATGGTGTCTGGTTGAATTAGAGTCTGTTGATTATTACTGCACTGGCCGAGTCTCTTCTGTTGTCTTGTATAAGTCTGTTTCAATTTTTTTTAGTTGGATCACTTGTTCTCTATTATATGCGTTTGATTACTGAATTGGAAGTAGCCCATTGAAATTGTTGTGAGTTGTTGATTAAGATCTTTGAGAGTTAAAAGAAAAAGAAAGAAGTCCAATGAAAGTGAAATATGATGAAAAATACATGAAAATTAATTATTGTCTGCAAAGTGAAGTTTTGATAAAGTCTTTGAGTACACAGCGTGCAACACCGTCACATATTTGCTACTTTTTTTTCAATGTCATTTGCATATGCTCTTGATTCAACTTGTTTTTTAGTCTTGTTTTAGTTTGGTTTTATTGATCATATTCTAGACACTTTCCTTAGGTTCCTTTTGTGTGCCTTCTTTATTTGTTAGCTTGTTTCTTGCTTGCTTCTTTGATTATTGTTTGAGTTTGTCTATTAAATCCATCACTTGATGTTGTCATTGCCTCGTATTTGAGCTTTTCTTGTTTTCTTGATTTTTTACTCTCACGTAGCAGCTTGGCTTGCTCTTGTTCTATTTTGGATTCTCCAATCTCACTTTTTTTGGCAGCCTTGTAGGTGAAGCCACTTATTGGAGTAGTGGAGTGGTGAGGAATCTGTTGGGGACTTAACTGTCGAGAGGAAAAAGGAGTGAGCTGGGACTTGAGAGCATCAAAGTGGAAGAAACACTTGAGAGATATACTTTGGAGGCTGGACCGAGAGAGACATAGCATAACATAGTTCTTTTATTTTGTGATTATTGTTGTTTTCACGTCACGGTATTTTGGGTTGTATTTTTTTTTTCAGCTTGTTGTTTTTATTTCATTTGGCTTAGGTGGGAAAATGCTTTAGAGCAATCTTATCCTTAGTAAGGTTTGTAATAGTTTAATCGTGTAGTATAAGGTTCAAGGGGTTCCAAAGGCCACTTGTATCTTCACTTAGGATTTAATTTTCGTCTAGTTTATGTTTTTTTGTCTTTATGTTTTAAATGTCCAGGTTTTGTGTGATTTGTGTGTTTGCCTTTATATTTTAGGTCACCATGTGTTTAACACCTACTTGACCTTCTTTTGGTCTTTAGGTTTCAATTAGTCCACACACTTTTGAAAATTGTTTTTCACACAATCTATTTTGCTTTGAATTTTTATTAAGAATTTTGGTGAAAGAAATTTAGAGATCTCTGGCTAGGAAAGGCTTGGTTTCTAAGCTTGTCCATGAGACTCACCTCCCTTTCCTAGGAGTATCTCTAGAAATCTTTTCCTTTATATTCTCTTTAGAAATTCTTCAAGTCTTTATTGTGAAAGTATTTTCAAATTGTTTTAAAAATGAGTTGTTCTTTGTATATTAGTTCTTCTAGGTATGGGATACAGAGAAATTGGTGCAACCACTGTTTAGTAAATATAGTCTATTTGACATTCTTAGGCATGTTACTTCTAGGTTTATTGGACGTGCATCCGAGTGGTGGCAAAGGAGAAAAGTTAGAGTGCAAAAGGGGAGAGAAACAAGCATTAATACATTTTATGAATTGAAAGCATGCATGTGAAAACATTTCATTCCCCCTTCATTTAGGATAACTAGTAGGGATGGCAACGAGGCGGGGCGGGGACGGGTTTCACTATCCCATACCTATCCCCGTAAAAAAAATCCATCCCCATCCCCATACCTAAACCCAACGGGTATCAAACTTTTGTCCCATCCCCATCCCCATCGGGTAACGGGTATAATCTCGTACCCATACTTGTACCCATTTTCTTACTACTTTAATATTAATTTTAATTAATTTTTATAAAATAATAAAAAATTATGGTAAAAGAAACATAATATTACCAAATATCCAATATTAGGAGTATGGTTGTTTCTTCGATATCAAATACTTTAAAATAAATTATAATTGTTTACATTTTAGATTAGAATACCAAATAAAATTTAATGAGAACCAAAACATTTATTAAATTTGCAAACATTAATGAAACCTAGTTGATAAATTTTAAAAATATTTTTAAAAAAATATAAAAGGAAAAAAATATTTAAATTAAAATATATTTTAAATGTTTGTTTACTTCAATTTTTTAAATTATAATGAATCTATTTTTTATACACTAATAAAAGTTATAATACATCACTTGATCAAAATGACGCAAAGAACAAATAATAAACATAATAATAAAATTTTAACATAGATCTTGTATCTTTTGAACCTCAATATATGTTGGATGGTGGTAAAAAAATATTCATGGCAATTACATTAAATTTTTATATTGTAGTAAATAAAAATTATTTATACAATTATCGTGAAAAAATTAAAGTATGATTATAATGAGTTAGAAAATAAAAAATAATTAGATAAAATTTATCGAAATAGTGTTCTATATGATGAAAATAAACAAAAAATAAAAATATTAAAAAATAAACAAATGTGTGTCTTATAAACAATTTAGAGATTATTGAAAGGAATTGCACAAAGGAAAACAAATATATAATTAATGGTATGATAAGATGAAAATTTTATTAGAGATCTAAGAAAACTTTTCAAATGTCAACATATATACTCAATGGTTGATAAAAAAATGACGCAAAGAACAAATAATAAACATAATAATAAAATTTATCATAAATCTTGTATCTTTTGAACTCCAATATATGTTGGATGGTGATAAAAAAATATTCATGGCAATTACATTAAATTTTTATATTGTAGTAAATAAAAATTATTTATACAATTATAGTGAAAAAATTAAAGTATGATTGTAATGAGT
>Ga0214544_1006143_pt1 | contig 22502 bp, 10 predicted proteins | sample CNSS3metaG_FD_160074 | JGI IMG/M metagenome (GOLD analysis project Ga0214544, IMG submission 160074) | Root nodule microbial communities from cowpea collected in UCLA plant growth center, Los Angeles, California, USA - CNSS3 | ecosystem: Host-associated > Plants > Roots > Nodule | place: USA...
AAAGAAAAGATAATTTATAAAAAAAAAAAAAAAAAAAAAAAAAAAAAAAAAAAAAATATATATATATATATATATATATATATATATATATATATATATAAGGTTACTTAATTAATTGTAATAATTTAAACGAGGACGAAAATATGGCAGGGACGAGTATTATGGTGGAGATATGTACATCCCCATACCCAATTAAAAAAGTCGAGGATTCCCTATACCTAGTCAATGTGAGGATTCCCCGTCAAAACGTGGACGAGTTCGGACAATACCCACAAGGCAGGTTTATTTGCCATCTCTAGTTATATATTTGAAATCCTAATTAGTTATGATGTTAGTATGTGCAACATTACCTTCTTTTATAACACATACCATCATAACAAGTCATAACAACAAGGATAATTTAATTAAGTTTAAACATATCAACACATGGTATAACACAATATTACATTGTCAACAAGATGAAGACATGCCTCGACAACTTCCACAATTAACAACATTAGTTGAAATGTTGTCAGTCAAAGTTAGAATCTTTAGTTACATTCTCAATTCTCAGTGTAACTGCCACACAATGTCTTCTAAAAGACACATTCACATAATCACTCTTTGTAACATCCCAATGTCTTCTAAAAGACACATTCACATAATCACTCTTTGTAACATCCCAACAGGTGAAATTATAAAATGAACACGTATAGCAAAAAATATTATTGACAAAATGTGCTTAAGTAAAATTTTTTTAATTTAATTATAATATTGTGTAGTTCAAAACATCAAGTGTCTAAAAATTTTCAAATAACAACGACAACTAAAAGAAATTATATATCTTAACATTTCTTTAAACTGCTTAATAAAAAGGAATAAAAATCATTTCGGATTCACATCATCCTCTCGTCAATCTAATCTACGCCAGAAACATCTATATTAATCAATATTATCACCTGCTCTTATATAACACACACGTTATGGGATGGCAACGGGGTGGGGCGGAAACGGGTTTCGCTATCCCATACCCATCCCCGTAGAAAAAATTTATCCAATCCCTATACCCAAATCCAACGGGTATCAAACATTTGTCCCATCCCATCCCTACCGTGTAACAGGTATAATCTTGTACCCATACTCATACCTGTTTTCTTAGTACTTCAATATTAATTTTAATTCATTTTTATAAAATAATAAAAAATTACGGTAAAGGAAACATAATATTATCAAATATTCAATATTAGAATGATGGTTGTTTCTTTGATATCAAATACTTTGAAATAAATTAAAATTATTTACATTTTAGATTAGAAATACCAATAAAATTTCATGAGAATTAAAACATTTATTAAATTTGCAGATTGCAAACATTAATGAAACCTAGTTGATAAAATTTAAAAATATTTTTGAAAAAATATAAAAGGAAAAAATATTTTAATTAAAACATATTTTAAATGTTTGTTTACTTCAATTTTTTAAATTCTAATGAATCTTTTTTTTATACACTAATAAAAGTTATAATACATCACTTAATCAAAATGATGCAAAGAACAAATATAACATTTTTTTGAGATAGATTTTGTATCTTTTGAACACTAATATATGTTGGATGGTGATAAAAAAAATATTCATGGCAATTACATTAAATTTCTATATTGTAGTAAATAAAAGTTATTTATACAATTATAGTGAAAAAATTACACTATGATTGATAATGAGTTAGAAAATAAAAAATAATTAGATAAAATATATCGAAATAATATTCTACGTGATGAAAATAAATAACAAATAAAAATATTAAAAAATTAACAAATGTGTGTCTTAAGAAATAATTTGAGAGACTATTGCAAGAAATCGCACAAAGGAAAACAAATGTATAATTAAGGGTATGATAATATGAAAAATACCTTAGAGATCTAAGAAAAATTTTCAAATATCAACATATATACTCAATGGTTGAGAAATAAAGAAAATTGTTTTGGCAAAACAAAAGAGTTCTTTAAATGAAACAAAAATTAATAATAATAAGTAAATAATTTTTTTTTATATTACTTAGTAAATGAAAGGTTTATGCTGAGAGTATTAAACATTTTCATGTGAAAGGAAAATATACAATAACTAGAAATATTAAAAAATAATAGAAATATTCAAATGTGAAACATATACAATTTTTTTAATTGACATACATCATTTTAACATAATTACATAAAGGTTATGATAAGATGAAAAATATATTGGAGATGTTAATGAGTTTCATGACAAACCAAATAATTAGAAGAAATAAAAAATAAAAAGTATATATATATATATATATATATGTATATATATATATATATATATGGTTACTTAATTAATTGTGAATATTTTAGTAATTTAAATGAGGATAGAGATATGGCAGAGACGGGTATTATGGTAGGGATATGTACATCCCCATACCCAATTGAAAAAGTCGAGGATTCCTCATAAACATACCTAGTCAATGTAGGGATTCCCCGTCAAAACAAGGACGGGTTCGGGCAATACCCACGGGAGCGGGTTTATTTGCCATCTCTACACGTCATACGATCATTGCACACACAACAAACACTCAAACAAATAAATAGGAGTAAACTAACCATAAATAATGATATATAATCGAAATTCAGCAAAATAAGTCATTGCAAATAATACTCAACATCACATCCAACTAAATTACTTAAGCCTAGTAATCAACAATCAAACACTAGTTTTTTGCCACCTTTTACCTCACCACATCATCTAAACAATGTCTTCTAAAAGACACATTTACATAATCACTCTTCCCCAAAAACTAATACCTACTTCGCGCAAGAGCATTTCATGCATCTACACTTATTCAAGTTTGATGCATAAGTCTTCTTTATCTTTTAACCACATGATGTCTTAATTTATGTCCATCTCATACATTAATTATATATTTTAACACATAGAATTAGTCACATCAATTTATACATCATCATCAATAAACTATTAAGAACATGTATAAAATTAAGAACATATCATTGTAGTCACATATTGGTTAACTGATTTCCTTTCGCTTGAACAAACCATGTTGGAAGTTCGACATCGACTAAAGATGAGATCAATTTAGAGTATATAAGTGAGTGCAAACCTAACCTTACAAACCGATTTTCTAGGGTTGTGTTAGGCTTAAAGTCCACTTCTTAATATGGTATCATAACCATTGTTAAAGCCTATCCTAGCGACATTTGTTATTCGTCTGGGCATATTGTTCCACCTGCTATCAGACCACCCATTAATGTCAAGTTCACACTCGAGATGTATATACCTTAGTGTGAGGGGGGGGTGTTAGAAGTCTCACATCGACTATAAATAAGGTCAATTTAGAGTATATAAGTAGGTGCAAACCTCACCTTATAAGTTAATTTTGTAGGGTTAAGTTAGACTTAAAGTCCACTTCTTAACAAACCACTTTTCATAATTGGAAAGAACAATTAGAAACAAGATCCCTTGATTTGTTCATATTTGTGCATATAGTATTACCACTACAAGAAATTTGCTAGTTACCTATTGATATTTACCTACAGATTTTGAATCTGTAGATAAATTAAAATTTACATACAAATATTACCTACAAATTTATTGTTGTATTTGTCATATCTATTGGTTTTTTCGTAGGTAACACTATATGTAATAAAAATAAAAATAATACAAAAATAAATTTACGAATGAGTCATTTACTTAGTTTCTATGTAATCCTAATCCTAATATAAGAGAAGCCACTCTAGAGCCAAAGTGTTCTCCTTTTTCAGCATCACCATTAACCCTAATCTCTCCTATCCTAGTTTCCTTAACCTAAACTTTTGTGGTGTTCCCTTGATGGAAAGTAGTGTGTTCCCTAACATCTACGCTAAAATTGAAGCTTAGTGGATGACCTCACGAATTTATCTTGGCTTCTTCTTCTCCCACCTAAATTTCTCCATCTTGTTCTCCACCATCCTTTACAACGCCTAATTTTGCAGAAGAATGGAAATTGTGGCCCCATTGGACGTTGCTCAAATGTGGTGGTTGAGTGACACAAGATTCCAATCGAATAGTGGCTGTAACGTCTCTACTGAAAATTACTTAATAAAAATAAATAAATAATAATTTAAAAACAAACATCATACTTTTATTATTCCCAAACGCGAAAAAATTTAAAACATTATTCAGCGCGCCATAAATTAAACAAAACTAAATAATAATGTTATTACAAGTTCTAAAATTCGACAATAAGAATGAAAAACATAATTAAAATCTCTAGTCAAAGGTCCCTTGATATCCTCTCTCCGTAGCTATTCGTAGGTACCTTCAAATATATTAGTAGGTAAAATATATATGGATATATATATATATATATATATATATATATATATATATATATCCCTAGGTACACCTACGAAAATATATGTAATTACCTACGGATACATCCGTAGGTTACCTATGAATATATTAGTAGGTAATTTTGCTACGACCAATTTACCTACACATTTTTGTTTGTAGGTAATCTGTAGGTAAACCAGTCTTACCTACAAATTTTGTGTGTTACCTATGGATTTCTGTAGGTGTGGCTCAAAAGTTTGTGAAGCCTAAAACAAAATTAAGAATGAGACCTTTTATTTAAATTTTTTTTAGCTTTTTCTTTATGTAAAAATATTTATTAAATTATCAAAATTAATTTCATTTAAGATTTCTTTTTTAATAGATAATAAGACTAATCTATTTAATATTTTTATATAGTTTTAATCACTATCATATGAGTTTGAGAATCAGAATTATCATCATCACTAAGTACTTTTCTTTCTCTATTGTTGTTTTCCCTTATATCTATATTGTTATTATCTTGTTTATTCAAAGAGTACCCACTTGCATTTTCTAATTCATTTTTCTTATCTATTTTTATAAATTTATTCGTAGTTCCTTTTTGTTGTGCAATTAAAAATCCAACTTTTCTCTTCTTTTGAATTTTTGGATAGCTTGATTCAAATTTTCTAGTTGACATATATATATACTTTTATATGAAATAAAAAATTTATAATATATAAAAAATACTAAAAATAAGTATATAAAAAGAATGAGTTAAAACAATAAAACGTGGTTCTGGTTATCAAGAAAGTAAACTCGATTGATCGTAAGTTTGTAGTATCTTGAAGTATCAAGTCTCTTTCTCTTTCTCAAGTTCCAACTATTTTCATAAACCTGCAAAGTTTATTTTGAGATTAATCATTAATAAAAATAATTAAAAAAATTATTATTCTTTTCAGCTAGAACCCTAAACCCTTATCCCTAAACAAAACCAGATAAAAAAACACATTTATAATCCTAATAAAAAATCAATAAATAAAATAAAAATAACATAAAAACAAATAGAAAAAAAACATATTAACTAGAAATGAGAACAAAAAGATTGGTACACACAAACAATATGAGATCCAAGGAATGAAATCTGTCAAAACTCTTAGAAGAACAACTCTATAACAAAAGAAAGCAATGAGAGACCATAAGTGAAATCAGTATATAAGAAGTCACATCGAGATAAAAGAAGAAAATAAAATCAAAATTGAAGTCACATAGAGATAAAAGAAGAAAATAGAATAAAAAATTGAATCATATAGAGATAAAAGAATAAAATATAATCAAAATAGAGCGATATTAGTACCAAATTTTTTTAGGCCTTTTTTTTTTTATTTTAAACAATTTTATTATTAACTTAATAAAGTTAAATTTATATTAAAAAATATAATTTGAGACCTTCTTTCTTAAACATAATTTTATAATCAATTTAATAGTATTAGTATTAAAAAAGACGAGGCCTTCTTTTCTGAAGGTTTAAAATGAATGTTTTACCATTGAGTTTGTCCTAGATTTTTGTAGTAGATAATACCACTTTTTCTTGTAGTGTATATATTCTCATATTGTTAATCATTGTAATTAATGTAATTATCAATCAATGATTGTAAACATTACTTACTTTATTTATTTGTTGGGTCTTAGTGCTAGCCATAATCAAAGGATCATGTATTACTAGCATTTGCTATATATGTGTACTATTATCATCAAATTAATACATCATTCAAAATGTCATGGCCATACACATCCCAACAAAATGGTCTGACTGTGAGAAAACACATACATATAGTTGAATTTAGCTTGATGTTAGTAGCCCAAGCCAAAATGCCTTTACATTATTGGTGGGGAGCATTCTCCACAAGAGTATATCTCATAAACATACTACCCTATCTAGTCACAAATGAAAGTCGTTACTTCTTACTTCTAAAAAAAGATCCGGACTACAGTTCTCTAAAACTATTTATGTGTGCTTGTTATCTCTATCTCAAGCCTTATAATTAGCATAAATTACAATTTCAAATTAGATGTGTGTTCTTGGGCTTTAGTAACTCTCACAAAACTAAATTATCATGGAAGAATCTTTATTTCAAGACATGTTATCTTCATTGAGGAGCCTTTTCCTTTCCATGATGGGTTCCTCAATACAAAAGGTCCATTGAAAACTCTAACTGAAAGCCCACTGGTTTCTTTTCCTTTGTTTGCTACAAATAACACAAAATTTTCAAATGACAATAATCTTGATCAAGAATAGAACCAATAAATCCACTAAGATTGCAAAAGAACAAGATCGAGCAAATTCATTAGAGAGGCTTAATGACTTCAACGAAGATCATATTACAAATGAGTCAAGAAGAAATAGTCCAACTCATGATGACATTGATCTCACTCAAACAATTGTTGAAACCCATCAAGACATTGGACTAGAAACAAGGTTGGAATTTACAAGCTAAACCATATGTTGGATTAATTGAAACTTGCATAGATTGAAAGGAACCAGAAAATGTCAAAGAAGCACTCACAAGACCACAGTAGAAAGAAGCTATGGCCAATGAATATAAGGCCTTCATGTCAAATCAAGGCTAAGAGAACATCATTAACCCCAAATGAGTCTTTAAGACCAATTACAAAATAGATGGAACAATTGAAAGGAGAAAGACAAGATTAATTGCTAAAGGGTTTCAACAAACAATTGGATTAAACTATGAAGAAATCTTCATTCCAGTTGTCAAGGTCAGTACAATTCTTAATATTGATAGTTGCAGTACATCAGAATTGGGAGGTCAAACAATTGGACATAAACAATGCTTAGCTTAATGGATACCTCAAAGAAATCGTTTTATGTGTCAACCATAAGGGTTTATAGACTCAACTAAACCTAATCGTGTATGCAAGTTATCTAAGGTAATCTGTGGACTAAATTAGTTAACACGACAGAGGTTTATATACTGTCCTTTTTCTTCCATTTATTTTTATTCCTAAATTAAACAATACCTTGTTCTACCTTGTGCTTAGCCAACAAACAACTCACTAGGATGAGTTTTAACCATGATTATGTATATATATTAAGAAGTGAAATTTAAGTCTAATCCAATTCTACCAAATTCGACTTTGTAAGGTAAAATTTTCCTTATCATTATTTAAATTAATTTTATCTCTGATCGATGTAAAACTTTCAACAACTAAAATTACTGCATATTAAAACCTATTTCAAATTTTTAAAATTATGTTAATGAAGCCATATATTAAAATAATAATAATAATAATAATAATAATAATAATAATAATAATAATAATAGAATAAAATAATTGTGGAAAATATGCAGATATATAGAAACGGTGGAGTAAAAGAGAAAGTAGTGAGATTAATTTAAAATTAGTATCCATGAGTGAAAGTAGATGTATATAGAGGATTGGTAATTGAGTAGAGAGCTTAAGAGAGAGTAGAAGAGAGAAGAGAGAGAGAGAGAGAAAGAAAGAAAGAGAGAGAGAGGGTGGTGGCTTGGATCAAAGATCAATGAAGGGCAGTGGCTGCAGTGAAGCATCATCTGGCGGAGGAAACATGAATGTGAAACCTGCATGGCTAGAGAGGCTTATGGCTGAGACATTCTTTGGCAATTGTGGGGTCCACCAGAATCAAAAGAAGAACGAGAAGAACGTCTTTTGCTTGCACTGTTACCTTAGCATCTGCCCCCACTGTCTCCCTTCTCACCGTTCCCATTCCCTTCTCCAGGTATCAGTTTAACTATCATCGTCACAATAAACTTTTCAAATTCTTTCACTCATATACCCCACATCTAATATATAAATCCTTTTTTCTTCGATCTTTTTTCTATCTTTACTCACTTCTCTTCGCTTCATTTGCATGTGTCTCTTTTGTCCTTCTTCTCACTTGGATCTTGCTTTGCATGTCTCTTTTCTTTATGTTTTCACTGATTTTTCATTTTTTGACAATTTCTTGATACTTTTTCAGTTATTCAACATGTTCATATATATTTCAGAACTTAATTTTAACCAATTTGGATAAAACTTCTATAAAATATATGAATCTTGTGTGGGATGTTTGGGAATTGGGAATCCCTTTGCTTTGCTTCAATAAAGAGTTCAACACTTTTTGAAACATGCAATTAGAAAGTAAGATTCTGTGTCAAGTCTAACTGTTAATGGAATTCACAGTGTTTCTTACTAGAATCTGTTTGTGCTAGTTTGATGTCTTTTGTTTTTCCACTACAAAACAAGTACATCATTTTTATTTTTTTTTAAAAGAAAAAAAAAAGTTACCAAATTGAAATTCTGGTCTCATCTTCTTTCATTAATTCTCTCTGCACATTGAACTTTATTTTCTACTTAAAAACCATTGAGTCTTGTTTTTCTCAAAATTGAATGTGTCTCCCTTGTTAACAAACAGTGTTGTCTCCATGTATTTATTGTTTTCACATATATAAATGTCTATATGCATACATTTATACATGGTTTTCCAGAATGGTTCACCATGTATTCTTTGATTTTCACTTGCTGGTCTTTTGGTTTTTATCACATAAACGGAAAAACTCTTTTTTATCCATTTTCTCCTGTAAAGGTTCCTCAGCTGTTCCTTTCATTGAAAGCGAAAGCTTTGACCAAATTGTTCCCAATTCTCGTTGTGTCTCTATACTTTATCATTATTATTTATATATCTTCCCCCAACTTCTTCTAAATTGCTGCTATTCACCACACTGTCCCTCAATTCTGATCTTCATATGTTTAATAAGATTTGCTAGAAATGATTATTTGATGTTTCAACTTTATTTTCAACCACAAATTCTTCATATGTTTGATTTGACGTTCCGTTTAAACTTTAACATATTTAATGTGGGTGATCAGATTCTAAGCATGCTAATAGAGACAAAGTAGAATAACTCGAAGAGATAAATAGTTATTTTTTTTTTTCGAAATGTCCTATGGTATAAGTACAAAGGGTTTCTCCGATACTATTTAGAGAGGAAGAATATAAAAAATAGAAAAAAAAATATATTTTTCTCATAAATTAAAACGAATTTATAACATTTTATCAATATTTTTAAAAATGGTTTTAGTTTGTATATAAATTAATTATAAGAGTTGATTTTTAATTTTATAAGTTCCTTCGCATTCAAATTCAAATTCAGCTACCAACTCAACTCACACCTCACACGTACACAAAGTCATTATTGTGTTTTTTGTTAGTGAATTAAAGTGAATTATTATTTAATAATGTGTGTGGGTTCATGCATGTTCATCTTCGTGCGTGTGAGATGGAAAAACTAATGGAGGTTTTTGAGGTCATTTTGTATAGGTGAGAAGGTATGTGTACCATGACGTGGTTCGATTGGGTGATCTAGAAAAGCTCGTCGATTGCGCCAATATTCAGGTCGGACAAACGTAACTCTTTTCAAGAAATCACATAACCTTATCTGCCATAAAAAAAAAGTAAATTTTTTTTCACTAATTAGCAAAATTAACACTATATTTATGGTGAAAAGTGAATGATGATGACGATAATTACAACAATAATTATGGTTTGAATTGAATGGCAGCCATACACCATTAACGGTGCCAAAGTGATATTCTTAAATCAGAGGCCACAGTCAAGGTCATTTAAAGGCACTGCCAACACTTGCTGCACTTGTGACAGGATTCTTCAGGAGCCCTTTCACTTCTGTTCTCTGTCATGCAAGGTTTTTGTCTCATGTCACTGTTTATCTCTCTTTCTCTCTCTCTTTTTCTCTCTTTTTTTTTTCTTCTCTCTCAACTCCTTATTTTTTTTTTCTTCTTTGCCTATTGACTCTTGCAAACAAATTACTGGTCAACACTTTCTTTAACTAAATGCACACCGTGCTCTTCTAACATGAGCTACCATTTTCTAATCAATTATTTCAAGTACAATATAAAACATATTGGTGTAAAGAACACTTTCTTCTTTTAGTAAAACTAGTTACTTATGTGCATTACGAAATTCAGAAAGTATTCTTTGTATACTCTATTGTCTTTATCAAATTCATGACATTTTTGTGTACCCAACTACATCAATTTATCAAAACCAAGATAAAAAGGTGTGTCTTTTTTAAATCGATTACATTTATAGTCTTCAAATTATAGATAATCATTACCAAACTAATTATTCTTTTATTACTTTTTGGAAGTGATAAACTTTTTAAGGAAAAAAAAAGTGGAGTAGAAAGAAGTAAAATGAATAATAAAATTTTCTATAGTTTGAGTAGAAGGTTTATGGAAGAGGTGGAACAAAAAGAAGTGTGAGTGTATATATTATAATGACACATAAGGTCCTACTAAAATTTTTATATAATCCAAAACAAGATGGTATACATATGACATTTTCTTAATGGATCCCACAATTTTTTCACTTTTCCACATATATAATGATATCAGTTCAAGAGATTTTTTCCATGTAGGTCTCACCAAACTTTCTTTTTCTTTTCACTTTTTTTCTCCCAAAACTTTTTAGTTATTCCTAAAGGTATATCTAGACCTGAAACTTTTTCTTACAAACAATGGAAAATGATTATAGTATGATGAGAACAAGAGAAAAAAAACATATTTTTTCAAAGGAAGTAAAGTAATAAATAACTATTTTTAATTTGTCATAATATCACCTTAATGGTTTTATGACATAGAATACAATTGAACTAAGAATAGTATATATTGTTGTGTTGAAGTTGAAGCTAGTGTTTGTGGTGATGAGTCTAAAAGCATACATAGAGGTGAAGAAGATACATTTGTTTGATGAAAAAGAAGGTCCACAGAAAATAATTGCATGTAATTGCAGCAGGTTGATCACATGGTATGTGATGTGAGGGTTTGGGTGTGAAGCATTATTGAATCTGATCTTACATTTTTTTGCAGTTTGAGGGTCTAAGTGTTGATTGCTATACCCAATTTGTCCCCACTTCCTCTGAGGCTACCACTAGCATGCCCAACAATAACAACAATAACAATAAGAACAAGAACAAGCAGAACACAAATGGCTTCTTCATCTCTCTTGGAAGCAGAAGAAAGGGGGCTCCCCATAGAGCTCCTCTTTCCTAGCCAAAAACAATGCCTACATTAATTGACATTCAATTCTCAACAAATAAAAATGCATCTGTGTAACCTTTTCTATTGTTTCCTTGTGTCTTTCACTTATGCATTCTTTTCATTGCCATCTCTCAGGTATGGTGGTTATTCAAGCCACTCATTTTGTGTCTACGATGGAATGAAATGTACTCATTTCTATTATTCGCTGTGCTGTTTATTCAATACAATGTTGTATCAGTCTAAACTACCAACTCATTAAGTTCTGTTTCCAACACTGCATGCATCAGGATCATCCTTTCTCTTCTCATTCTACAAAATTCTCAATCAAGATTACTTTAGCGGCTGAGAAATTTTCATCATTTTCGATTTTCTGTCGTATGTGTTTAAGGGTCAAATATGCATCAAAAGGTTTGGAAGTACTAGAGATATCAAGGTCTTTCCTTGGGGACATAGACTTTTCTTTTTGAATAACCTCTTTTCTTTTCCTTGTCCTACTTTAGAGACTCATAACATACAGACTTTTTATGTTCTTTGGTTTCCTTTGGGTTGAACCTTTTCCATTTTGTGAATCCTCCATGCTTTTTGAACATTTCCTTCAACATGTACATCAGACAGGAAAAGTTTTCTTTGGTGTCTGATGAATAGTTGATGACACATATTTTATACACATATTTCTTTGTTGTGTTTGTGTAATAATTGAACTTTTCATATATTTTATTTTTAATTTTTACATATTTTTAATAGTACTAATAATAAATTGGGTTCACTGTGCATATTTGTATACTATTTTTGGTTGATTCAAGTGGCATTGAATTTTAAATTTTCAGGGGACATATGATTTGCTGGACTTGTAGTTCTTTGATATTTTCTATGTTTTTTGAATTTGTGCCACATTTGATGAAATTTTGTAAAAAAAACATGCGGATTAGATCGTGTGTATTAGCTTAGTTTTGTAATTAGGCTTATGCACCAAATTTGAGCCAACTTTTAGACCCACATTTCCTTTAGTTATTAGAGCCCACTATATAAGGGCTATATGTGCTCAAAAGGAATCAAAAATCATTTGCCAAAAGATCTTTTCTTCTTTTTCTTCTCATTTTTGTTGTTGTCTTTTGATACTCTCCTCTTATCTATGTTTTATGTTCTTCATGGAGAACTAAATTTTTGAGAATCAATTCATGCAATCAACGTCAAACAAGTTGAATTGAGTTTTTCACCGATTTTTTTTTTCTTTGAGTTTGTTCTTCTTTTTTCTAGTTTCAAAGTTTCCTTTTTGTGATATCAAATTACGTTTCTCTAAATATTAATTGGATTGAATGATACTGATATTTGATTCGTATAATCCATTTACTTGATTAATTGAATTAGTTAATTATTTAATCTTGAATTCGAATCTTTAGAGAACCATGATAAGATGATTGTTTGGTTCTTGAACATGTGGATCAACCCTATTTGATCTTCTTAATTTTCACATTTGATCTTTGTTTTGTTTTCTTCCATTTTTGTTTATGTTTTCCAATTCCTAAATCCTCAATGTAATATGTACTAGAAGAATACTAGAGATTTAATATAATCAACATACATCCTTTGAGAATTGACCAAGGTTGTGCTTTATATTGCAAAATTTAGAAAATCTTATTACCTTTGATTTCATTAATGACAAGTGAAAATTAATTGTCTACTACTTCCAAGGCTAAAGAAGGTGCATTCTTCTTTTGTTTACACTACAAACCTTCATGTTACATGTGTCAGTTTTAATATGACATTTTTCAAAAATTGTCACTTTTTACAATATAACATGACAATTATAAAATTGTTGTCAACACTAGTTTCTTTTGGGTAAACAAATTTGTTTCTAAAATATAAAAAAAAAATATGTTTTTAATTAATGGTAGATAAAAATGGTGAAATAAGTTTTTTTTTAGAAATTTTCAAACTTTAATTTAAAAAAAAAAGAATAAAAAAATATGTATAATACAAATAATAAAATAGTAAAAAAAGACGAAAGAGTAAAGAAGAAGAGAGAAGGAAGAGTCCAATTTATTTTTAATTATCACACCCATTTTCATTAGTCCAACGGTTCAAAGTTTTTATACATATCCTCACTTCCACTCTTTGCTTTTTTACCCCTCTCAAAGGACATGTCACTTGTTTTTAGAGAAATATATGATTTTAATAATTAGGACCAATATTTCCGATAATAATTAGAATCAATATCTTGATATTTTGTTATGATTTGATTTCTATGATGTGTTGAATCAGATTTTTCAGTTAAGGAAAGTTGATTTGATTCTAATAATTAGAAAACAATATTCTTAATAATAATTAGAATTAATATCCTTGATATTATGTTTGATTTGATTTCTACAATGTAGTTGTTATCATGACCGATCCCTTTCTTATATTAATTACTGTAATTAAGGATAAAATTACATTGGTATTACAATGTGTGTATATCACCGTATTTTACACTTCTTTATTTATTTTCCATTACCACTTACATAGACACACCTCCTTTTTATCTCTTTTTGGGAGAAAAACAAAACTTATAGAAGGAGGCATGAAAAAAAAAAGGTAGTTGTAATGTAGGGAATGAAAAAGTGACATTGATAGAGAAGCAAAGGAATTGACAAATTTGGAAGGTATGTAATTGTCATTTTTTTTCTTTTTATTTATGCATTCCCAATTTTCATTATATTATTTTTATATTATACGCGTTTTTTTACACCTAAATTATGTATTTTCTTTTAGGCTGTGTTCTCATCTAGGTAATTACTGTATACGGGTGATGAGAAGCGAGGAATAGGAAATTTTTATGTTCCTTTCTATTGATTTAAAAGCGAAGAAAAGTGATGATTTAAGGGATTGGGGGTCTGCTCTCATCTCTCTACCATGAAGAGATTAGAGAGTGATTGTCGTTTTTTTACGTAATTACCCTCATTATTTTATTTGAGGGTGTGCCCTTTAGCTGTAGGAGGTGAGGGGAGCTTCTTCCCTACCACTGATGCACTTTTCCTTTCTTTGTTTTCATTCGAATGCCACTATCAGAAAAATGAACATTTTGGTCCAATCACATTTTGGTTGGTGAAGGGCTTCACAACAGTGGGAATGATGTGGTTGGAAATGTTTTTTTTACATTAAAATATTAAATTTTCTAAATCAAGTAAGTTTTAGTTATTTTTTTTAATTAATAAATATTTAAAATATTTTTATTTAGGATAACAATATATGAGAAACTAATTACAATTTATCTAAATATCATTTTATTATACTTTTTAACACTAAGGACAATTAGGTCATTTTACATTTTCATCTATTAAATTTAATTTTTTTTACTCACATCAATCAAATCCTTCACAAACTTTCACAAAAATTACTCTCAAATTCACTCAAATATCACCTCCAAATCCTTAAAAAAGAACAACATAAATATCACCTCCTAATCAACCCAAATCAATCATCTCCCTCTCCCTCAAATCATCAACCACAAAAGAACACACCCTTAAAGACATTATTTCTACTATTCACAAATATCTTGTTCTAATTATCATAAAAAAATTCCCATTTTTTTAGTGTTTGTTTGGATGCTCGCATCGCATGACACCCATTTCCAAACTTCTATTTTCTCAAAATTATATAAATAAAAAATAAAAAAATAGTTTTCTTTGTTTACTTTTTGTGTCTGTCCCGCTGCTCATATCGTGTGACACTTATTTCCAAATAATTTAAAATACCGAAAAACGTAAAAAGGTTAAAAATATAAAAAAAATCAAATCAACAATTTCTCAAAAGGTTGTATAGGAACTACGTAACATGATCCCTGATTTTTCCATTATGAATGGAAATATTGGAAATACATAGGAGCAAGGTCAATCTTTGTCAGGTTCACCAAATTAAAATTAAATAATTTCTCGGATAGTTTTTTTTTTTCATTTAGAATTATGTGATCCCCGATTCTCCATTGTGAATGGAGATACACATGAACGAAATACACCCTTGACGGGCCTAAAGAAAAAATAGTTTTTTTTTGTTTTTTTGAACTGTGAATTTACATTTTGAAAACCACATATATTTTTGCACATTTAATTAAAGGTGTCATCTTAGAATAGAGGTTGTAGGGAGTTAACAACTTTCCTACGCATAATTGACTACCTAACCCAAAATTCAGTGTGTTTTCGCAGTACATGTCTTATACTTTTGGTTTTCCATAGTTTTCCAAAATAAGCTATGGTGACGACTCTAAACTCTATTTTTTTTAAAATTTTATTTTTGGATCTTCATCCCATCAGGATTTCGGTTGCGACAATTGTCATATTTTCCATGTAAAGACTTGAAATAATTAATATGAACGAAAGAAGATTTTATTCAATTGATTCATTTAAAATAAGACATCAACTTCTATATATAAATAACTCAAACTCTAAAGTAATAACTACATGAGATCTCTAGAACCTTCTAACAACATCTAACAACTCGTAACAACATCTAGTAATACATTGAATATTCTTCCAACAACTTTCAACTACAATGAGTATCCAACTAACAACTTTACAACATTGTAAAGTTTCATTTCTTAAGAAGACATTATTTATTATTGTTGAACTACACTCTTATTTCTCAATTTCCTCTAATTTTTATTTTCCCAAACTCAATCACTCCTTCCTCAAACGTCAATTGTTCCTTCTCATTGCTCTCCCTCAAAATTTTGTAACCTTCTTATTTTCCAAATCCTCAAATTCTTAGTCTTACATTCCTTCGACCAAACCCTCCAATCTTGTCGATAAAATGAGCAGCAAATTTCTCACTAAGTTTGATCAGATTTTTTTATATATATTAAAGGGAGATGAGTGAGAAGAATAAGAGAATAAGAAAGAGGAGGAGGAAGAGGAAGACAAGAAAGAGGAAAAAAAAGGAAGAGTAGGAATGTCAACAACAAAGTTGTGGCAATGGTAGAGGTGCATTGACAGTGGTTGCACTTGACGATGGTAGAAGTCAGAGTTGGAGGAGGAGGGGAAAGAGGAAAAGGAAGAGGAAGGTGAGTGTGAGTAAAAGGAGTCAGAGGTAGTGGTAGTAGACGTGCGATGGTGGCGATGAAGAAACAACAAGGAAGAGAGGAAGATGAAGAGGAAAGGAGTAAGAAGAAAAGGAAGAAGAAAGAAAAAGAAAAAAGAACAGGAAGAAAAGGTGGAAAATAAAGGCCCAATCGCAAGAGATGGATTTTACCGTTGTCCAATATTTATCGATTATTACTAAAAATATTTACTGACATATATTTATTGACGAATTTTGCAATCCGTCGATAAAATTTATCAATGACTATTTTACCAACATATTTTTGTTGTCAGTAATTCGTCAGTAAACTGAAATTGCCAACGGATATTTGCTATTATTGACAGATTGTGTTCGATAGTAAAACATGATTTTCTTGTAGTGTTTTGGTGCTCTTTGTTTGAGCAGAGACTAAATTTGTTTTGGGAAATTAAGAAGCTTATGTTTTCTGATCACGAGATAAGGAGAGAGATCTTGTGGGACCTAAGGATCTTCGGGATGGAAATTGGAGAGTTTTAATTTTTACTCACTTTCAACGGTACATTTTTTTTCTTTTTTCTTTGCCTTTCTACATCAAAGTTCTTAAACACTTCGAACCAATATCTCAATGGTTTCTCTCATGGTAAGTCTTTCACTCTCAAATTTTCACTATTTTAATTTCCATTTTTCAATAATTTAACTCTCTGATTTTCAAATTTTGCACAATCATGCTATTATTCTTCTCGAGGTTTTCAACTGTTTTCAACTTCAATTATGCGTTTAAACCATAATTGTTGTTCTTACATGCTTTAGGGAAAATCCAAAGTTGGCTCACCTCGAGCCTTTTATGGTCTGTGTTGTCCAATCTCATATAAGCAATATGTATGTATTTTTGTTTTGTGTACTTTTTTTGTTGTTCTCGAAATGTTATATGTTTTTGGTGATGTTGTATGTATATTGAGCAATGGGTGGTAGGAATTTCAAGGTATTTTTGGAAATTGACCAGACTAAAGTTGGTGATGGGAATATGTGACTTTTTTTTTATCATTGAGAATTTATGGCAAATATGTATTTGTAAATATTTTGTGGAATTGGTTTTTTATTATTTCTTAAGGACTTTTGCTAGAGGAACATGTTCAAATTCAAGGTATGATGCCTTAGGTTACTTCAAATAATGTGTTTTCTGAAAGCATGAACAATTGTAGAAATCTATTTTTCTTAAAATGATTTGATTAATTGTTTGTTTTTATAAGGTGTCAAATAGATAAGGAAGCCCTCTAGTTGTGTCATATTAGTGAAAAATGTAAGACCCGAGAAATTTAAATAATTAAATTAATAATTATTTAATAAATGTGGGTAGTGGAAGCCTTTATGGCACTTAGTAGGGATGGCAACGGGTTAGGTCGTGCACGGATAGTATGGTACCTGTACTCGACCCGCTAAAAAAAAATCCGTCCGTTACCCGCCTATTTACCTGTCGGGTATCCGCTTAAAAAATACCTGCGAATATTTTTAAAACCCGCGGGTACCCGTGGATACCCGATACCCGCAAATATTTAAAAAATATGTATTTTATAAATTTTTTAATATAAAATGATAAAAATAAAATATAAATTAAATTAAATTATAATTATAATTAAATTTGACATAATAAAATATACTGTTACTTCTAATTTTAATTAAATTTAACTTAATAAAATATAAATTAAATTTTAATTTTAATTTTTTGCGGGTAACGAGTACCACAACTCCAAGAATAGCTTTGCAAGCTGGAAGCACGAACACAGGAGCAAGAATGAGTCTGTAAGTGTGACTCAAGACATAACAGTGCGATTGACGAAGGAAAACGAGAAGAGGAGAGTGAAGTCTAACTTACATGAGGGAAACGCATTGCAAACTTGAAGAAAATGGGCTCTCACTCAAACCTTAGCAGAGCACTGTTGAGAGAAAGTGAACATGAGCAAGGTACTGTTTTTGCAAAGTGAGCTGAAATGAGAGGGTTAGGGCTGTTTAGGATCTTGGACACCCTATGGGCCAACTTTAGGCCCAACTGATTAGAGTAGGCCTTTAAAATTAGGGCAAAAAACAAAGTGGGCCTTACAACCTCCCTCCTTCACTAATATATTTAACAAACATTATTAAATGCATTTCTCACGGGTGTTAGAAATATTGGTGTGTTTAATTTTTATTTACTAAAAGTAGATAATATCATGTTTGGGATAAAATACTATAAAACAATCGAACACACAAAAAGGATAATTGCGTCCAAGATTTAGATTTGAAAAATATAAAATAAATTTAAGGGATGTTTATTGGCAAAGTTACAAAAGAATGTTCTTTGTCTTCGTCATTGAAATTGAGTAACTTATAATTAATTTTTGTTTATTTCATGCACTAGATGTTGGAAGTGTTCCATCATAAAACGAATAAGAGGATGAAGCAGAACAAGTAAGTCCTGATTAGGAAAATCAATAAAAAGAAAATTAGGAAAGTGTGTATATGTATTTTTATTGTTAAACCAAATAATGAATAAAAATGATTGTGAATATTAACTTATGTATTGTAATATTTTTTTTTATTTGTCACCATAAAAAAATAAATTGTACTAAATTACGAGATTATAAACGCATGTGGATATTTAATATCTGAATTACGATAATTGACAATCATGTATTCCATTTAAGAATTTATTAGAATAATGACAATTAGAAACATAGTAATATAACAAGAATAATGATATTTCAATGAGACAATATTTGTATTAGAAATGTTTTCCATTACGAAAATTTTAAGTGGTATTATATACATCATTAAAACACCATTATATACCGTATATTAATATACGGATGTTGTGATGGTTCGTTTAAAATTATCATATTATACTTTGTGGTGACAAGATTTATGATTTTTTTAGTGTTGAGTTTTGAGTGCTTATGGAACTGTTTTTACTTCTCTAAATGTTGTGTTGAAGCACCTTTCCTTTTGAGATGTTTCCTCCATTGAATAGTAAAGAACATATGAACTTAATGCTTCGATTGATGAACACTTAAATACAAACTAAAAAGTTCATCTGATGTGTTTCTTCTAACAAACGCTTAAGGATGGATAAATCTTAAATATTAGAGATAAGACACAATAAAAGAGAGAGAAAAAGAAGAAAATAAGAAGATAAAAGATTAGAAGTGATAAGATTACATTTAATGCATAATAATCATCACTCGAAAAATTTAGGTTATAAATTGAAGGAGTGAAAAAGAAGATGTAAAAAAATGGAGATGATACAAAAAGTGAAAGAGAAACACAGAGAAAGAGAAAGAGAAAGAGAATTTAGAGCAAGTTTTAAGAAACTTTAATCATTTAAAAATATTTCGAGTGTCCTTGTAAGGCCCACTTTTCATTCTGCCCCTTTTTCCTAGGGCTGCCCCTAATTATTGGGCCTTAGGGCTGGCCCAAAAGGGAAAACAGACCTAATCCGCCCCAAACCCTAACCTATGCTCACTTTTTATAAAAAAACAAAAACCACACCTCCTAGAGCTGCTGCTGCGGTCCTCTGCTAGGGTTCCAAAGTTCCCTCAGATTCACGTTTGGCTTGACCTTGGTTTTGCTCACGTAAGTATCTTTTAATCCCTACCGCCATTTCTAGTATAATTTTCGTGGTCATAGTTGGAAGCCCTATAATAACTTGTTTCTGTCCGCTGTTCCAGTTTGCGAGTTTGGTTCTAGAGCTGCTGTGCTCTTTGGTTCAGTGTCAAAGTCCCGTACGAACCCATTTCCAGGTAGGGAAGCTATGGCTTACTCCTATATTCAATTTTTCCATGTTGTTTGGCTGTTATATTCGTGGTTATGTGGTTGATGTGATGATATGTTAACTGTGAACGTATGAGTGTGTTGTTTTGGACTGGTGTGGGTGGTTGTTGCAGGAAAACAGTGGCGAGACCTGATAATCTCGCCCAAGCGAGCCAGTCTCGCCTAGGCGAGATGGACAGGGACTCGCCTAGGCGAGATGGACAGGGACTCGCCCAGACCTTTTGTACGCGAGAGGTCGCTCAGGCGACCAACTCAGTTTTTGAGCGAGCGAACGTCTTGCCCAAGCGAGAGGGGTCTCGCCTAGGCGAGATCCCATGTGAGCAACTGTTTCCGTTTTTGAGCCCTCGCCTAGGCGAAGGGGGCTCGCCTGAGCGAGAGCCTCTCGCCTGAGCGAGACCCTTCAGCCTGAGTGAGGGGCTGGGCGAGGTAGTGTGATTGTGTGGTTGTTTTTGAAATATTGAAATGGTTTATACTTGCTTTTATGTTGATTATTGTGTTAAATGCATGGGACGAATGAATATGCATGAGTGATGTGATTCATGAATGGTAAATGATGGTTTTGGGCGTGAACCTTCGCATGTGAAATGAATGAGGTGGTTGGTATTAAAATGACACGGCATTAGCATGAGATGAGATTCCACTATGTTGGTTGAGAATGATGAGCTGGTATGGATTCACTGGAAAAATGAAAGAGATGGTTTATGAGGAACTAGTATGTGATATGTATGTATAAATCTGTATGATGGATCTGTCTGGATTGGTTGAGCATGTTTAGTTCGTGTCAGTGTGTAATTCCTTGGAGTCTCTAGGTGAGACTTTCAGGGTCGCACTTCAGTGGTCGGGACATAATTCCATGGCCCTGTTAGTGGGTGTCCATGGTGGTGCCCCATCTGTATAACTAGGTAAGGATTCAAGGTAAGGTTGTATCCTGACACTTTAAGGAGTTAGTTAGTCTCACCTAGAGTGGACTGACTCCTGTGTGGTGAGAGTAGCAAGAGGCCTGAAATTCATTAAGGGTTAACCTTGTGGTGAGGGAAATTGATTCATTATAACACTTGTAACACATAGCTTGAGAGTGAGCAGCTCGGGGGTGAGCAGAGGTATCCACCACAAGTGCAAGCATCAGCTGAATCCGACCAGGTTATATGTATCCGGATGAGTCGAGTCGTGTCTTAGTGTATTGCCTGAGAAGTCATAACATGCTTGGTCGATATTTGTATATGGTATGGTGAATATATATTTGATCGTATGGATGAAAAATTTTATGCTCTAGCTTACCCTACTTTTATTGTTGTGTGTTCTACTGTGTGGTACTCTTTTTTGCGATGATCATCAACTTGTTGGTGTGAGCAGATGCGAGGAACACCCATGGACAACAGGGAGGTGATGGTTCCGCTGCATAGTCCGCGTGGACTGGACTTTAGTTTCTTTGTGGGCTTTTCTTTAGGGCTATGGCCCATGTACTTGTTTGTCCTTGGATTTATATACATTTTATAAACTGGTTATCCTGTTTTCTGTTGGCATCGTGGTGTGTCTAGTTTTGTAGGGATGGTGTTAAGGATCCCAGGACTGCGCTGTTGTACTATTCTTGTGTAGTGTTTCTTTTAATTACGCTTTTTAATTAAATGAGACTTTACAATCCTCTTATTAAAGGTAAGTTAAAGGTAAAGGGAGAATGAGATTAACCCCTTCTTTTATTAATCGTAATAAACTTATCTTTATTTTATTAAATTTTTATTTATTTTGAATTATATAATTTTTTATTTACTTTCATTTATTTTACTTTCAATCATTATCATCTTTATTTTCTTTGATTGTTTTTTCTTATATTTTATTTTGTATTATTTTAGATATTATTCTTTTATAATTTGAAGAAATACATATAAAGTAATAAAGTAAATTAAAATTAAATATTTTTTTATTCAATAAACTTGGATAAAAGAAAGTTACTTATATGTTGTCTTATTATTATTTTAACTTGTTTTATATGTTTGGATAATGTATAAATTATTGGTCATGAAAAATGACATATATTGGTAACAAATATATGTACTAGTCATGCTAGTTCCTTATTTAGGAATTGAAAGAAAAAGGGCCCTTTTAACTCAGTGGTAGAGTAACGCCATGGTAAGGCGTAAGTCATCGGTTCAAATCCGATAAGGCACTTTTTACTTTTTTTTTTCAAAAGCAATAGTCTTTCTATTTGAAGGAAGAATAAAAAGATTCTTGATATTTTGAAAAAGTTTCTATTTATAATAAAAAAGAAA
>Ga0214544_1006146_pt1 | contig 22496 bp, 6 predicted proteins | sample CNSS3metaG_FD_160074 | JGI IMG/M metagenome (GOLD analysis project Ga0214544, IMG submission 160074) | Root nodule microbial communities from cowpea collected in UCLA plant growth center, Los Angeles, California, USA - CNSS3 | ecosystem: Host-associated > Plants > Roots > Nodule | place: USA...
TTATTCTTTTTAACTCGCCTTATATGCCTCGGTTATCAAAAAACCGAAGCATATAATGGCGCGGTGGCATTTTTGCAATTCCACCCAACTTTTATGCCTCGGTTCACAGAACACCCGAAGCCAAAAATGGTGTTATGCTTCGGTTGAAAAAAAATCGGTGCCAAAACTAGCATATGCCTCGGTTGCGGAGAATCGAAACCAAAAACTCACATATTTGGCCTCGGGTGATTGACAACCGGTGCCAAAATGCGTGTCCTTTTTTCTTTTTCTTCTTCCCCGCCGCAGTCTCCATTTCTCTAAACAACTCCATTTCTCTCTTCTCTCTCCCTGCAACCTAGCCCTCCACCGTCACTAGTTCTGCAACCTACCCCTCCACCGTCACTGGTTCGCTGCCGCCGTTGGTTCGTTGTACCTCCATTTTAGGGTTTGTTGAAAAGGGTCACTGAAATGCAAAGTGGAAGAAGGGCTGAAACCAGGGGACTCAAACGTTGGCAGATCTGGGCACGTTGGCGATATTGGACCAAAGTCAGGAAGCAGAAGCTGTGCTAACCAGATTTGGAACGATTGAAGTGATGGAGGGAATCTGGTGTGTGACGTAGAAGCTTTGTGCAGTGAGGAGCAGAGAAATTATGGTAATAAATGGAAGCATCAGCAACATTTTTCTGCTGGAGAATGTCCATGGCACCGAGGAAGAAGACGATGGGTGAAACAGTGGACCAGTCGGCGTTCTCTGCGCTGTACCCAGCCAAGAGCTTCCTTATGGGATAAATATGGGTGAGTTCATCATACCTATGCATCAGCGCAGTAGGGTCTGGACCATGTTCGAGAAGTGTGGAGGAGATTGTGAACGGAGATTCAACTTGTGTGGTTAAGCGAAGTGTGGATGAGGACGAAAACTGCGTTCCTGTTCCGATTCAATTTGGATATTGTCGATTTCCATCGTGCTGTCGAACAACTTACCACAACTGCATTGGTGTTCCAAAAAAACTAAAACTAAAACTAGATATATGATCTAGATCATACAATAAACCACTCGATGATGAAACAAGTTTAACCCATTGTTCTGAATTCAGAATTCGGATATATAATCGACTAAATACTCAAAAAAAAAATAACTTTTATATAAAAAGACAAAAGAAATTATATATTAATAGACTAAGTATTCTTCTTCTAACAAAATGTTTCGTTCGTAATATACATTGTTTTAACTTTTAATAATAAATAACTTTATATGCATTTTGTAATTGGTAATTTTTTATCAGTTTTCTAAAATTTTACTAATATCTTTTATTTTACTAAATATTATAATGTTTACTTTTTCTAATTATGATTTTTATTATAATAAAATAGTATATTTGTTTTGAACCAAAGTTCGAGGATAAAATGGTTGTCACCATACATATGATGTATTGTCTGCTTTAGTGCGTGGGTTTCATCACAATTTGATCCTTAAAAGAAGGTTTGGAGAGTGGAAACATGAGGACTTTTAGGCGATGTGAGACTATTGGGTGTGGTAGGAATATAAGCCCCCAATCGAGACCTAAGGGGAATAAATATATCATCCCCAATGGAGGGCTTAAGGGGCTGAAGGTTCCATTATTGACATTACGGTGAGTGTCATTGTTTCAATTATAGGACATCACTTCATTACGGTTTTGTCCTTAAAAGTCACATCGGGGAAGGAGGAAGAGCTATTTAAACTGCCTTAGGCAACGACTTCTAGGCGATGTGAGACTATTGGGTGTGGTAGAAACATAAGCCCCCAATCGAGACCTAAGGAGAATGAGCAAATCATCCCCAATGGAGGACTGCAGGTTCCATTATTTACCCTATTGGGCCTCAAGTTCTAAACGATGTGAGACTATTGGGTTCAATAGGAACATAAGTTCTATTGAGGTTTAAAGGTGTGATATTGGGTGTGGTAGAAACATAAGATCGGTCCCACAGTGGGCGTCATTGTTTCGATCACAAGTTCAATGACAGAATCTTTGTCAACCACCATACATCCAAGGCATTGTTTGCTTTGAAGTCATCACGATTTTGTCCTTAAAAGGCGTCTCGAAGGTGAAAGAAGGAAGTGATATTTAAATCACCTTAGGCCTCGACTTCTAAGCGATGTGGAATTATTGGGTGCGGTAGAAACAATATACTCTTGCGTTTAAATATAACATCCCATCTTTTTCACTTTCCTATTGCATAGTTACAACAATAATAACTCTTTCCAATAAATCTTTCTTTTGTAAAAATATTAAAAAATTTAGATAAATGAAAACAACCTACCAATAATTTTTAAAACACAACAAAGTCTTGACTCGTAGAGTTCTCAGTTCATAGACATTTGTCCTCTAACCTTAACATTCATGAGACAAATATCAAAACCTCAAGAACCCTCCACACATCTAGCTACCCATCAAGAGGGATTATTTAAGGCACTCACTCGAGGAACACGCTTTGAACAAAGCAACAAACAACGCTCAAAATAGTTTAGTCCTAACAAACATCTCAGCTCTAAAAAAAGCTCACATTTCACTCACATTAAGCTATTACATGCATTCAATCAAAATTACAAGCCAACAAAACTCATAAATACCTGACCAAACTCAACACAATTCCATATCATCTCCCTGAACTTTTTCAAAATCACATTTTTAACATCATGTGGACACCAAAATAAAAGGCGTGTTAATTTCCACAATTTTTCAATATTTTCAATTTAAAAACACATCAAAGCATAAAACACAAGCAAATAAAAGAACAAGAATATTAGTTCCCCTTACAACCACCATTTAATAAGAAAATTTTAAACTTCAAAATTAATTATGTAAAATCAAAACCTTTAACACCTTCACCACCAAAAACACATTTTGATAATCAAATATCAATCGTAAACAAAAACTCAAAAGAAGTAATAATCTAGCTTTCTCCCAATTTAATACAAACTCACATATAAGTAAGAAAGTTAGATTCTCTCACCTGAATATTCAAACGTTTAGACTAACCCTTTAACCTTCACTTTAAACTTTCTTTGCACATGTTTCTTTTAAAAATACTCTCAGGTCTCCGAATAAAAATTCCTTACGTTTCACTCTCTAGATCATTGAAAAGCTATATATTTGAGTGTCTTACCACTATCTCAACTCACTTATTTATAGTAAATCTCTTAGCCCAAAAATTCAGTAATCTCGTAAGAGAATATTGACTGAAGTTTACATATATTATTATATTCATCAAATATAATTCAGTTTGTACATCCCTTATAAGTACTTTATCTTGTAAATAATCTATTTAATATCTTCTTAATAATTATTCACCAAATCTTTTATCTTTCAGTTAGTCTTTTAAATAAATATTTTAAATTGATAATTATCACTTAAGAATATTTTCTGGTAACTAAATTTTAACAACTAAATTTTAACAACTTTCTCTTATAATCTTAGATAGTATTTTCTAAGTGATTTTCTATTTTTTATTTTTTTATTCTTAATATTTCAAAACCACTTAAAATATTTTATCTCATATTATAAAATAAAATTGTTAAAATTTAGTAATTAAAATATTATTTTCCATGCAATTAATGTCACGTATGTATACCAACTAATGTCATTTAAATTCAAATTTGTAAAAATAGATTAGTTGAATATTTTTTTACAAAATAGGGTAAGTTGTCATAGTAGAAGACGACATTATAAGTGAAATTGTCCTCCACCATGTCGATTTCTTTTTTCTTTTTTCCAAAAAGCGAAACCGTATTGTGGAAAGTCGATTTCTATTCACTTTAAAAGTGAAGTCATCATCCTGCATGACAATTTCACTTTTTAGTTTTTTTTTTTGACGTTCAGTTTTATATTTGTTTTTTTTAAATATATATTCTTTAGTTTTTTTAAAATATTTGTTTATAGTAAAAATATAAAAAAAATAGTTTTAAGAAATTCTAAAATAATTAATCTTTAAACCTTAATACAAAATTAAAAAAATAAAATGATACAAATTAAAAAATATAAAAAAATCATTGAATAATTATATTTGAACATTTAATCTAGTTAGGTTTATTTTATTTGTGTTTTACTTAGTCTACTAACTATCAAATAAAAAGTATCATTTAATAAAATACTAAATTTGTAAAATCAAACAAATATAAAGCTTAACGAAAAATTGAAATGTGAAGTCATCGTGTACAAGAATAACTTCACTTTTTAAGTGAATAGAGTATGATTTCGTTTTTTTAAAAAGAAAAAAAGGGAAACCGGCATGACGGAGAATGTCGAAGACGACTTTATTCTTTAATACTGTGACGGCTTAATCCTATTTTAATAAAAATTCTAACATATCCATTACCAAAATACAAAAAAGGCCATATACAATACCCTAATCAAATAAAACGTATTACATGAAACAGTACATGTAATAAACAATCCAAGATCTTCGCACACACCAAAAACGTCATGAAAACGTCTCCCTCAGCGAACGCGAAACTGAACCAGAGAATTTCATTCTCAAATAAGAACTAAAATACAAACACAACACTCAATATGTTTAAACCTCAAACAAAAATAATTCAAACCAAACAGAACTGGACAAAATTATTGAAACCAAATCACAGGACCAGAGCCTATACAGAGAATGATAACAACAATTATAATTGCAAGAAACTCAAAAACAAAAACAGAATCCCTGTTCAATAACATGCAAACACAATCCAGCTTCAATACAAAACCACAAACAGATCCAAAACTTTGATAATTCAATTAATCACGCATAGCAATTTAATCAAGTAGAACCTAACCAAGGATCCCGAGTTCAAGCAGCTCCCATCGGAGTTTGCCAAAGGACCATGTGTCTCACCGGAGATGGCCACTCAGGGCTTCGACGTCGGACAGATGCTCGTGGCGGTAATTGTCGCAGAGCTAAGGTGGAAGACGTGCCTGATGTGTGTGATTTCGGGGTGGTGGTGAGTGTCAGTGTTTTCTGTTGGGAGAGAGAGAAATAAATTGGGAGGACCGTGTGGCAGTGTTGGGGAGGATTTGGGAGAGGTTCAAACAGAAAAAAAGAAGGGTGTAAAAGTCAGAAAAGACATTGGGCTACTAGGTCTAAAGTAAACAAAAATGGGTATAAAAATTTTAAAAGAATGGATATTAAAACAAAATGAATTTAATAAAAGAAGCAGAAATGAGGTGTAGATATTATAATTGATTTAGACCAAAACAAAAATGTAGTAAGTTATTATATTTTATTGTTACATTTTATTTTTAAAAAAATATTGTTACAAACTCTCACAAATTCTATTTTTTTTAAAGACATTATTACTTGCTTGAGTAGACGCTTGATACATATTTATATAATTAATTTGTATTATATTTTAGTCAATTACCCATACATATATTTTATTTTTAAAAAATACTGCTATTAGGGTGAGTTAGAGTGAGTTAGACTCTCACAGTCTATTTAATTAATTATATTTTGATATGCGATTTACATTAATCGTGGCTTTAATCCTCGTTTTACATTTATCTAGAATATATTTTTAAAATAATATGATATACGCATAGTTTTTTTATGTCCCTTGCATATACTTTATTTATTTTTTAAATATTACTACTATTTTATTAAATACCGATTTTTTTAAATATAATAACATTATTATTGCTATTATCACTATTTTCTTAAATAACTTTAAATAAAATAGAAAAGTTAGTTATTAGTTCTGAAATTATTAAAAAATAATTAATTAATATTTTATTTTGAATTCTAAAAGCTTTTTTTTAGAAAAGTTTAAACAATTCTTAACAGGTTTTAACAATTTTAAACTTTCAATAAATATTAAATGATAATAAAATATAATAAATTTTAGAGCAATTTATAATTTCTAAAATATAATAAAATATTATAAAATAAAAAGATATAATAATTTTTAAGTAAATTTTTTTCTATTTATAGAAAAAAGTACTGATGTTTAAAATATTTTTACTACAAACTATTTTTAATAAATATAATTCTGATATCTATTTTAATTATCACAAATTTTAAATGCGATAAATTTGAATCACTACAATTTGAAATTTAAATATTCACACATATCATATTCTATTTGTCACTTGTTGTTACTATTTACCTATTTAATCTATCTTCTTACACCAAATCCTTACCTCTTTTAACCTTTGCTTCTTTAAATCATGATAAATTGATAGTCTAAACCATATTTGTGCAGATATAATATTTTTATGAATTTATAAAGTTGATTTAGTGATAAAACTAGAAAATAAAGTGAAAGAGATTGTGGGTTATATTAAGAGTTATTTTCACATTATATTATGTGCTTGAGAATCACCTTGAAAGAGATTGTTTGATGGATTTAAAAGAGAGGGTGAAAGACCTCAGTAACATACTAATAACTGTGTTATCAAAATTTGTCAAATTATATCTTTTATTAGTTATATTTGTTATCAAAATATCCTTAAAATTGGAAAGGACAACTAACATTAATTAATGAGTTAAGACTTGTAATACTTATTTTTTTAAGGATCACACAATGAAAAAGCAAGAAACTAATAACACAAAACCATGGTTTTAGACAAAAGTTTTAGTATGAGATAAGTACTAATTCATTACTCATTATTGTTGAGAACATAAATAACATTTTTAGTATATTGTTGATGCAGTTGTTTAACAATGTTTATTTTAACCTAATGTGTTTCATTGTGAACTGCCTCAAACAAAAGCTTGCTTCAATTTCCCTTAATTTGTAGATAAGTAGTAGCGTTTCACTGGACGACCGTTTCTTGGTTGCACTGGTCTAGCATTCTCAAATGTTTCCTACAATATCAATAAACAAAAGGTGGTTAATATAGTTATATTCAACAATTTTTCCATTAAGGTATAAATTTTCTTTTGAAAATTTGAATAAAAGAAAAACCTATTTGCATGCAATTTGAGGAGTGTTATATTGTGACTGTTAGTACTCTACATAATTCGATAGGGGTGATAAAATGTCTGATATAATTATATTATAAAATAATATAAGTGTAATTGAATTTTATGAAATCAATTTCTAATAAGGATTCAATTATATATTATAAATTTACTTTATATATAAAATTTCAAATTTCCAATAATTACCGATAAGCGATTTTGGTAACATTTATTAAATTTTTAAGAAGAAATATCAAGAAAATTTAACACTAATATTCTTTAAACAAATCCATGTAACAAAAATGAAATAAATCACCGTGAATCTAAAAGATACTTGTTGATTATTCTTTTTCTTTTTTCTATCCATTTGTAGCCAGCATAAAACTCATAAGTGACTCTAGACACTTTTTTTAATGAAAAATTAATCAAAACTGTATATTAAAAAACTTAGATCTTAATTTTTACAATAATCTGATGACATGCATTGTTTGTCTTGATGGTATCAACAAAAAATAATTAATAGGCATGATGATGAAAAACTTACATCACCAGCTCCATCAACCGCTGCTCGAATCAACTTGTTTTGCGCCCTTGAGACTGTTTTGCCCTAAAATCAATATTGAAAGAGTTATTATTATTATATTTAATATTTTTTTTCTCGTATCTATAGATATCACATTTATTTATTTTCCTTTCCACTCATGCACTTAAAAAAAATGTATGTTCAACATGTTCTTGATTGAAATTAGAATATTAAACACTATAGAAAGAGTTAAAGAGAGATTCTACGTATATATTCAAAGGAAGATATAAATAATACTCACAATGATAAGTTCATAATAATCACCATTTTAGAATATAAATTTGCAGATAATAAGATTCATAATACAAGATAGGTTTAAGTTAAGAAAATAAATTTTCACTAATATAAAAGTAAAGAACTATATATCAAATTGTGTCAAACTCCATTTATATGCTTGTTCCAATTAAATCAATGGAAAATAAAAGAACACACCTCTCCAGTGAAAACAGTCCAAAGAACATTTTCACTGCAAGGAGGAACTGTAAGAGAACCATTATATCTAAAATACTTGTTTCCTGTTATCCCTGCTACGTCCTCTGGATCAACACTACCTAGTGCTACTGTTCTCGTCTGGTTTTCAGCCAACAACTGCAAATCATCTTTTATCTGAAAATCAAACAAAGACCGAACACGTTATCTTCAGCAACAAATTTATCATAGAATTTTTCTATCATATTCAATGTTTTTGTTAATGTTGGAAGTCTCACATCAATTAGAAATAAAACAATTTCATAGGATAAGTCGATTTTTAGGGTTGAGTTAGATTTAAGTCCACTTCTAACAAAATATCAGGGTCGTTTTTTAAAAAAAACAAAAGCATATCCTAGTGAGATCTGTTCCACCCATTATCGGGTTCCTATCGGACGCGTTTGAAATGTCAAATAAACTTAACAAAATTTGATGAAAAACAAAATTGGTCCAAAATTTCGAAATAAATTAACTCCAAAATTCACTGAAAGTTAAGGGACAAAAACATATTTAACCCAAAATAAAATTACATCTTGTCTATAAAAAGCTGTACAAATTCTCCCGTTTGTGTCTGAAAAATGAGATGTTAAGTAATAATACTTTTATTCCCAACATATTCTTATAATGAGTTTTGGATAACCATTTGCCTATGGTATAAAATTTTCTCCAAACAAACACACGCTGAGAGTAACATCTGTGAATCATCCATCATACACTATCATAAACAGAGATAAGAACAACAAAAATCTCCTGTGTTTACCGTTGATACGAAGTTATCTGGATCCCCTTTCTTAAATGGAATTCCAATCACTGCAAGTTTTGCATCTGAACTTCTATGCACCATATGTAACTCTAGATCAAACCTACAGTTTGAGAAATACGTGAAAATTTTAATTTTAAATTGGGTAAGTTCTTTTATACATATTAAAACAATGTAACAAATTAAGAAGAAAAAAAATACCTTATGCCGTTGATTATGTGTTCAGAGGGAGAGTGCCAATGAGCTTGTAGTAGTTGGTATTGAGTTCCGTTAATTATAATATTCCCTGCATTCTCAGTCCAGTTTATCTGTATTTTACAAGTAAACAAAAGGAAAAGCTCGTTAACTAATCCAAAAAAAAAATGGTTATGATTATGATAAGTTTTCTCCTTTTAAGTTTGTGATTTTATTTTAAGGATAATGATATTTTGATTAATTTTTAATTTACCTTTCCAATCATATTTTAAATATTTATTTTAATTTTTGTAATGGTGTGATATAATAATTTAAAAAGGATTAAAGTGGTGAGTTAAAAGTAAATAAAAAAATAATATAAAATATTATTATTCTTGTTTTAACCGGATAACATGTAATTGATAGATGACAAATATGTTGATCGTAAGTGTTATCATACAATCATTGATACTATTCATTAACGTTATTAATAGGGAATCAAAGTTAGTATGGTTGATTTTTTTTTTCATACATATATTGCAGAACTTTCGCCTTACATGTAAATAAAAGATATAAAATAATTACATACTTCTTAATTAATCATTAATAACACTGACTTTTAAGAAAGTAAAAAAAAAATGAATTCGACAATAAAATTGGTGAGCTACCTCCTATATTAAGATCTGCCACCGGTTATATTAAAACTTGTTCATTTTGAAACTAGCTCTTAAATGGAGATGACCATGTATGTTGGTTCTCCCATCTTAACTAATGAATAAAATTTACTGTTTTGAAACCATGAAAGATAATAATATTTGTTTTATTAATTTTTAACAAATTTATATGAAGAGGACTAATTTATATTTAATGTAAAAAACGAAGAGTTTCCCATACTACGTTAGTTTTCGCATAAAAAGTTTAATTTCTAAAATTACATTTGGAATTCGCGATAAAATCATTGAATCTGGGTTCAGATAAAATCCAGAATTTTCATCCATCCATTTTTCTTTTTTAAAAACTCAACACTAACAACATGATCATGTCACACGTAATACTGTTTGGTAAATTAAAAAACAAGGATAAATTGCATTTTAAGGAATAAAAACAGGTATATTTAATTTTTTTTTAAAATTAAATATGGTTGACTTTTTAAAGCAACCAATTAAATCACATACATGTGACCTCATTAATACGAATAACTAATGTAAAATAAAATAGAATATAAAAATTAAAAGTTATTCATTCAGATAAATAGATCTTATTATGATGTGTATATATAATATTAATATAACATGAGTTCGATTTATATTATTAATATCATTATTAATTCAAGACTTTAAAATAATAAATTTATGTATTTTTATCTTTATATAATGTTTAATTTTTTATTTTTATTTAATGTAAGATTTAGATTCATATTTTAGATTCTAGACAATGTTAACTATATATTATAAATTACATCTAACTTAGAAAGATGTAATGCATGAAATAGTTTTAATCTAGAATTTTAGAAATTTAGTTGGGTTGCATACCATTACGTCATGTTCGGAAGTAACAAGAGTGGCGTTGGCAGGTTGATAGTTCCTTTGAATCCCAGAACTGAAGACAACATTCGATGTGACTGTGTTGAGGTTAATAGGAGATTGTCTGGTTCCATCTCTACACAAAGGCCACGTATTTCCCCAATTAGGGGGGCCATTTGGACTTGAAGGATCATAGTCAAAATCTTCTGCATTTCTCATAATAACATATTTCAACTCTATTTTCTACACTAATGAATCAAACACACATGCTTCAAATATTGTTATTGAAATAAAAATTACTTGGCCTTCAATTTTTTCTACGTAAAATGTTTTCAACATAATATGTTTTCGAAAACTAATTTCCAGATAGATATACTCAACCAACATTATGCTTGTGAAATAAAGGACATCATAAATAATATGTTTCTCACCGGACATTGCTGGGTGGAAGAGTAAAACAATGAGAATGAACAAACTGTGAGCAAAGGCTTTAATAGACATGGCACGATCCATTTTTGTGTAATTTGTATGGAGTGAGTTGTGAGGAATATTGTGAAGTTGTGTTTTCCTTTTATAGAGGTTATTAACTCTTGGAAAAGTCTAATTAAGTGAAAATATTAGAGATCAACATGTTCTTTATTTTCTTTAGTTGACTTCTAAAACTTGGGAGCTGCCTTCTCCAATTATGAAGTTTTAATTATAGTATGGTTTTCAATTAAATATTCATTTAGAGATGTGAAATGTACTGGTGTTAATAAATTACATGTTGGAATAATTACGAGCCCATGTATATAATTGTTGGAAAGGGGTTACTAATTAGATAATCAGCATCGAAAATCGTCTTTATATCGGATGGTTTAGTGTTTTGATGATTTCTACTTTATTGATTGATTAAAAAGGAAAGAAATTATGGAACAATGTATAGTTGTAAAATTTATCGAAATTATATAACAAATTTAAGGGGTGCTTTAGAGTATTTTAAATAGAGTATATGTTTTCTTGTTGATATTCAAATATATTTTCTATGAAATATATGTTTTTAATTCATATTATTCGGGTTATTATGTAATTTTACATTTTACATGTCATGGATTTTTTGAGAAGGGATTAAGGGAGAAATATAATTGAATTATGTGAATTAACATGCCCAGATAATTATCCATACACTTCACATTATTGATAATTTTTTTGAACAGAAACCTTTCAAACCACAAATATCTATTTAGTTGTACTACTATTTATCATAACGAAAACTTTCAATATAAGAACTTATTTCATTGGTCATCAAAACTAACTTTTGACTTTAATATTACAGCTCGGTCTTTCAAGAAAGATTCATTAGAAAAATGTAATATAAGTGACACAATTTCAATTCACATTTGACATCATTTTGAACTCAAAATCTTGAGATAATTACATTGTAAGTTATTTTCTTTATATGTCACTTAACTTTATAAGATCATGAGGTGCAAAAAAGAGTCCTATCAAATAAATTCTCACTACTATTTTGACAAAATTCTCATTTTCATTTTGAATTTCAAAGGTTATTAATTCAAATTTAATTGTAGGTCTTACCTTACTTGTAAGTAAATATAATGAACACAGTTATTATATTACGAAAGCATTAATGTTGATACAAAACTCTATATTCTAAAACAAGTCAAATTCAAGCATAATATATATATATATATATATATATATATATATATATATATATATATTTATTATACCGTGTTATGTTTTGCTTATGTTCTGTAAACTTCAGATAAAAAACGAATAATATTAAGAATGCCAAGATCAAATAAAATTATAATTTATTTATTTATTTTAAATTCATAGTATATATATATATATATATATATATTATGTTTTTTTTATATGTGTTACAACTAAGTATGTTTGTTTTTAAACTTAATTAAATATTTTTGAAATTACTAATAGAATAGACAATATAAAACTTATAACAAGTGAAACCAATAATAAAATGATTAACCTATAAATAAAAATCATTTAGGTTTTTTTTTTAAAAAAAAGTGAATATTCTGTGATACATTTTTATCAAATAAAAACTAATATTTAACTACTTCAATAAATAATTTTACCAAATACTTAAATTTTAATAATTTCCAACTACTAACCTTAATTTTATATAATTCGTGAATATTATGCTTTCTAATTTTATCGTATACCACAACCCACCGCATACATACATACATAGTTAGTATTTCATATTTAGTAATTTTAACAAACAATTAAAAGAAGAATACAATACAAAACTCGAAGAGACTATAAATGGCTACTAAATATGCCAACCCATGTTTAATATTTCAGAACCAATGACTTTTCGAAAGGGTATAACTTTTCCCCTTTTTCTTTCTTCTTACCGTATTTGTTCATCTTTTGAACCATCTACGAAGGGTTTACCTTGTTTTGAGCAATTATTCAGAAATTTGGTCTACACACAACATTTATAAACGTAGGGAATAGGAAAGTCTGTATCTACTGTTCAAAAAGTTAAGCTTTTATTAGAAAACTTTTCCTTTCAATTATGTTTTGGTTTATGAAAATATTAAAGAGAAATAAACTCTATTAAGCCATTTCTAATATTTTAAAGAATTAAATGTGGAAGCATACTTTATTATTGGATTGGAAACGATGAACAGAGAAAGATGGTACTTGATCTTCTAATTATAAAGCATCTGAATATTTTCTCTAGATTTTCTCTCTTGATGAAAGGAAAGAGAAATAAACAACAATAATATGTAACGTGCTTATAAATGAGACCATGACCTTTTATGTAACTGCTATCAATTATTTACTTAATTTTAATATTTTTAATTTGGTCCCCTCATCAAATTAGAATATTGTTGGTATCTATACATTTAATATATCATGATATAAATATACGGAGTAAAAGATTTCGGTTATTGAAAATTGTTTTAGTAGAACAATATAAATATTTAAATTCAGTATTTTGCCTTCAAAAATTGACAATATTGGTCATCGTTAATATTGTATTTACAGTACTGGCTAGTGATTAGGTTGGGCCAAGCTAGGTAGCATGATATGATATGGGTGATTTTAGAGAAGTCACTGATAAGGAGTAATTACGTAATTAATACTAAATTATGCGTGTTTATTGGGTAATATCTTTTGAATTTGAGAGATAAAAGAATTCTATTGTGGCAACTCATTAGTACGCTGTTATTAATTTTGGAAGCGGATTCAGTGACTTTCTTCGAAAAAAAATTATCTTATTTTATTTTATTTTCATATTTTTAAAAACCAGTTCAATTTTAAAAAAATCATAATATAAAACAGATAAAAATAAACTAAAATTTCATTACTTTTCTCTCCAAAAAAAGTCTCTATATCTGCTTCCTATTAACTCCAATTGAATTCATTCATTATTTGAGGAATGTCTGCACATGGGACTGCATAATTCTCACAATTACAATTATGAATTATTGAGTGTGTCATAAAGTTTAATAATGATGGCCATTTTTTTTTTCTTTATTTTACTTAGATTTGTATTTGATTTTCATATTCATAAATAAGGTGATGTTAAAAGATCTTAAATGAACTTTGACATTTTCAAATAGACAGATTCTAGAAAAGCCATCGATTAAAACTTAAAGTTATTTAATTTAATTATTTTTGTTAGTGTCGGTGATGACTCAGTTGATAAATCCTTTGTTCCTATACTGCACTAAAAACATTTTCGTTTTCAAAATTTTAATTACATAACTTACTAGTGGCTACGTGATAAAGAAATAGTATAATAAATCTCATGTTTGAAAATGGTACAAGAATGTAAAAGAATGAATTAACTTAAGTTTATACAGGGATCATACAGGTCTCTGTTTATCTAAAAGTATTATAAATTATATGAGTAGTCATATATAAATCGATCATTTGTAAAGTTTTCAATATAGTGACACTTTTTTGTATAAATTTTATGAAAATTATTTCTTAATAATATTTTTGCCATCAACCCATAAGTTTTGTGGAAACGGTACCATAGATTGAAGTTAAAGAGCTATATCAACAAAATTGTCTTAATGTGAGTTTAAATGAGCAAGTTAAACCGCATACCCAACTCTGCTTATGATATAAATTTCATTTAAATTATAGAATTTAGTTTATTTTTATTATAATTTTTTAAATAATTTATTTTGTTCTTTTAAATAAAACATTAATCAATGTTAGCCTTTGATTTCCTATTATAATAAATTTAAAGTGTTAATTATATTTATTATATGCTTATTATCTAAATAAATTAATAATTTACTTTGGGTAATATATTGAATTTTTGTTTTAGTTATGAAAAAATAGTGAAAATATTGAATTTGAGTGAATATAATCCTAATACTAGACTTTAGGCTTTTAGTTTTGGGTGGGGAATAGTTTCAACTTCAAAGAAATTAGAGAGGAAGTGAACTTAGTAAATGTGGGAGAGTTAAAGATAGAAAATCGATAAAATTTTTAGTTTTAATTGAAAACTAGTATACTGACTCGTGCGTATGCACGAGGCGCATTTGTTTTATTTTGTATATTAAAATAATAAAATAGTGAAAGTATTATGTAATAAAATATTATAAATATTGTTGTAAATGTTGTTATTAAAATAATGAAATAATAAATCTAAGTGATACAATAATAATTTTAGTTTTAAATATTGAATTTGAGTGAATATAATCCTAATACTAGACTTTAGGCTTTTAGTTTTTGGCGGGGAATAGTTTCAACTTCAAAGAAATTAGAGAGGAAGTGAACTTAGTAAATATGAGAGAGTACATATAGAAAATCGATAAAGTTTTTAATTTTATTTGAAAATGTGCAACACTTTCTTCACTTCTCCTTTCTTAGAATTAAATCTCCTTTCGGATCTCTCAAACCATATTATATATATTCTTTCCTCTATTTCTATCATCTTTTTCTTGGTGATCTCTAATACCACACAATATATTCTTCTTTCTTTAAGAGTTGTCACCTATACTCTTGTTTTAGGATTTTCGTGGAAATTTAATCTTATAATGTGTTTGAATAAGGAATTTTAATAGAATAATTTGTGATAGTCATTTCTCAAATGTGAAATGATATAGTTTTTAATTTAATTATTATTTAAGAGATAAAAAATTATACTTTATTTTTGAAAAAATAAAAAATATAATATATATTTACTATTTCTACATTTTATTTTAATCCTTTCGTGCGTATCTTAATCCAAACATTTAATTATTATTATTATTATTTTACCAAGTTATAACTAAATATCTGTCTGGTCTGGTCACATTATGCCATATAATTTATGTGAAAGTAATCCCTTATCAGGGACTTTGAACTTAATCTTCTGGACTGTTATATAGATACATGTAACCTTGTCTAAGAGTTAATGTACCCAAGTATCTTATTATATTTATTTAATTTTTTGTTGCTAATTAAAAAAACCACAAACGATATGTCAAAATCAAAGAATGAGAAGAAGACACAAATGAACATTAACTGAAAAACGTAAGAAAACTTAACTTGGTTCTTTGAAAAAAATAATTGTCAAACACAACTGCCCTATGCTTCCAGCTTCCTACCGCTTTCTTACAACTACAAATATAATGTGTAAAAATATATAAAAAGAAAATAAAGAAAAAAGAAAAAAGTAAGTGGACTACAAAAGTCTAAAAAATTAAGATATGAAAAAACATTATTATTATTATTATTATTATTATTATTATTATTATTATTATTGCCTTTTTCCTCGCACCGTCTTTCCCTGTATAGAGATAATGATAAAGACAAGAAATATGTAGACTTACAAATCAACAAATGCGTACTCGAGATTGAAATTTTTTTTAAATAACTATAGTTTGTAAAACGTGACATAAAAAGAAGGGTTATTCTTTTAATCCGATAAATATGGAATTCTTTTAATCCGATAAATATGGAACTTTCAATTCAATTTTTAATAAATTTTGATAGTTTATTGAATTTTTATGTAATATAATAGATAAAAACTATTAAAATAAAATATCACATAATTTAATATTTTGAGCAACATGAAAGAGTATTAAAAATCAGAGAGATAGTATAAAAAAATTACCATTACAGTCATCCAAAATTTACATCAAAAATTTCAAAAGAATACTCAAAATAGAGTTCTAAAATGAAACACAAGAAATTCCTATAAAAGGATGCTCAAAGAAGGAAACTAGTTACAATGGCTAAGATAAACAGCAACATCTCCCTACATCAGGTTTAGATTAATAGGTGCCTCATCATCTGCTTCCACCAATAGTGGTGATTAACGCAAAAAGAAAAATCAAACAAAACATAAAACACATATAGAAAGGTAAGCCAGTGAAAACATTTTTTAACAATTAAATAAACAAGTTATGAAACACAAGCAATATACAACCAAAGAATAATTCACATATTTATCTTCATCTAAACAATTAATGGACTATCGACTCGATTGTTTGGATTATGCGCTTGATATAGAATTCTAAAGGAAGTATGCACCTGTGCTGGTTTCTAAACTTTGCAAAGTCTAAACACACGGGTTATCACCCAACCACACACAAGGTTAATCCTATTATGCTTTGGGTCCAAACATGTCCCGAGACTAGGATTTTCTGTCACTCTTACCACATAATTCATTCTACTCTACATGAGTGTGAACAATTATCAGAGTTCAAAATACATTCTTTTATCTAGACATATCCTATATCAAGACATACACTAACCACACCATCACCAAGAATTTTCCTTGAATTTCTTTCATCATCAACATTCTATATGTTATCTTAGAATAATTATCATCCCATGGTACACACCTCAAGACAGGTCTAAAAACAATGCCACATCATTCATGTCTAGCTTCATACATCATATTTTTAACATTAACTTAGTCAATAAGTTAAAATAAGGAATTAAAATTCTGTAACAATTCTCGCTTAAACTAAACTCATCTCGATTAAGTTAGAAATTTTCGCTTAAGCTAGACTAATCTCGCTTAAAATAAAAATTATGCTTAACCTAAAATAGCAGGTTTTCACTTGTTTCAGCATGCAAAAACCAAAAATACCAAACAACAAAACTAAAAAAATACAACCACGAACAACAAACCAACATTTTAAGCACGATTCAAGACAAAAGAACATGCAAGACACTAAAGACAAAGTTTTAAAGTCCTAACCTCTCTTATCTTGACTGGCGGTAAGGTGAGGGGAAGATAATTTCATAATTACAAAATTATAAAATATATAAATACATAATTATATAATTATAAAATTATATAATTATAAAATTATAAGATTATAAAATTATTAAAATAAAAAATTATAAAATTATAATGTTATAACATTGTAAATTTTTTAATTTTGATTTTTTATAATTTTTAATTTTATCATTCATAATTTTATATATATATTTAATATTTTTTATTTTAAAATTCATAATTTAAATTAATGTTAAAAACAAATTTTGTTAAATAGAGTAAATATTTGGAATAGACTCGGAGTCTATCATCATGATCTCTTGTATAAGATGTTGTGTAATAAAATTTAAAGAAGATGACAGTATAAAATAACTGTTACATCATATTATGTACACAAAAGAAGCTCAGTTGAAAAGTTTAATATATTCATACTTCAATAAACCATAAAAATTTATTAAAAATTAAACTAAAATTTTAAAATTTACGAAGGAGTCATAATATAATTAAACTTTATATATATATATATATATATATATATATATATATATATATATATTGTATACACATATAATCGTTTTCATTGTCATGTGCATGAATGTAAGAAAGAAAGTGACAGTGTCACAGAAGAGGACAAACCACAACAAAAACACCCTCATACAATTAGAGAGGTGTTGTCCTTATTTTTATACTTTTTAAAAGGGAAATTGTTAAAAATAAAAGTATAAGATGCAAGGCAGGGATAAAATAAACTTGAATGGAAATACTTGAATAAATATCTAGTTATAGATTTCATATTCTCTATTTTTTTTTTTTGTTATCATTAACTTTGTTTAGAGTGGTCATTACATATATCAACATGGAGATGAATTTGGGCCACAAAAAGATATATCAAAGAGCAGAATTACGTCATTGCTTAATTGTTTCGATGATGTTGAGAAAATCACGTTTTAAGTTTGAGTTTATTTACTTAATTCATTTAACATGCTCTAATGATTCGTAAAATGTAGGTTTCGTTTTAATTTACCTGCTTCTTCTCTTCACTATCAATTCAACTTTTTTCTTTCTAATTTAAAAGGAATCATTTATAAAAAAATTAAATATTCTTTTTTAGATTTTTTTTTCTTGTATAACAAGATTATTTATTAACGTCATTTTTTTACTCAGAAAATATATTCTTAGCCTAATTCGAAGCATAGTGACTATAGTCTGATTAATTATGGACATTTTGTTATCTTAATATTGACGGTACCTTAATGTGTGTATTTAAATTGTTGATTAAGGAATGAAATGAGTTTTCTTCCAAATTTATAGTGCACTCTAATTAATTTACTAATGAATGTAAATATTTATTATGATAATTTTATAATTACTAAGTAATAAAATAAAAAATAAGCGTACATATACAAATTAATAATTTAGGTGTGTAATAAAATAATATTTTTTAGCACAGTCTGAAAATAAATTTGGATGTTGACCAACGACCGTTTCGGCTTGTTTTGAAAAAGGTTCTGTAATATTTTTTCAAACTTTTTTAAATTTATTTTATTATAAATGGGAACATATATTTTAGTAGCACTGGTTTAAATCTTTTAAAATTACATTCACTTAACATAAATTATTTCACCAATTAATTAAATTAAAGTACCTAAAATCACACAAATAAAAGTTAAAGCATTTTATTTAACTATTTTTTTAAAATAAATTGTATTCAAAAATTGTGTACTTTATTATTGTTTCAAATTCTGCAGAATTATTCTATTAACTAATAAATAAGTATTTAATTAAATTATCTAAATTTGTAGAAATAAAAAACACAAAAACTCAAGTTTCATGCATAAAAAAATCATCAAAAGATAATAAAATTGAAAAAAAAGGAGAAAAACGCGCTAGAGAGCACAATTTCAACAAAAATAAATAAATAAAAGAAAAACAAAAACGTACTATCAAACACAAGTTGAGGAAAAAAAACAAAAAAGACAAAAGTACTTATAGTACGACTGAAAAAAATAATAAAAACATAGCACTGCAAGAGTCATTAATGATTGGATTTGCTTTCATTAATGAATGGCACAATTGTAATTTTGTGGTAATTGCAGGACAAACTAAGAAGAAAGAGTTGTGATAGGTTAACAAAATGTTTTTGACAAACTTTCTTATTCAGGTAAAAAAATATTATTTTATATTTTATTTTAATTAAAAAAATAATAATTTACTTCAATTCCATTTCTAGAACTTTTGTTAACTTTGTCAAAACTTTTGTTGTCAAAAGATAATTTTCCAAGAAGAAGAAAACAATTGCATGGTAGGTGCATCAAATTGAATGTGGATAAGGGCCTTTCGCGAAGCTATCATAACTAATGCTTAATTGTTTTTTAGTAATTTCAATTTCACTTTTATGCTTCAGTTAAATTAATTTTATAAATTGTTTTGTCAAAAATAAATATGGTCACGCACCTAAATTTTTTACAGTTCAGCATCCAATTTTCCGATATATTTGTGTAGTTAATAAATACTACACAAATATATCGATTGTATTTTCTTTTATCAGGAAAAAAAATGCTTTTAAATACTTATTAAAGATATTAGGCATGTATATGACATTGCAGTGAACAGTTTGAACTTTTCCTCTAGATAAAGCCAATTCACACATCAAATCAAAAGTGCAGAACACTTCTTTCAACAATTTTGTACTACTTAGGGTTGAATATAAATAGCGAAAATATATTCCAACATATTTTTTGAACTCAATTTTAATTTGGTTTACGTGGCACGTCTTTTCTATTTTTAAACTTAATTTTTTTAATGAAACTAAACTGCTGTGCACGTGCCGAAGTTACTCACATTTTTTTTGACAAAATAAAAGTGTTGGTGAGACAGAGAGAGAAAGGGGAACAGAGTAAAGTTCTCATGTTAGAGAAGCGAAGCGGGAAGCTGTCATCGTAAGAGGAGACACCGACGATAGCGATGATACTGGACGAGATCGATTCTAATGGAAGCGAGTCGACGACAACGGCAACCATTCAGTAAAGTTCTCGTGTTAAAGAAGCGAAGCGGGAAGCTGTCATCGTAATAAGAGACACCGGCGATAGCGACGATACTGGACGGGATCGATTCCACTAGAAGCGAGTCGACGACAACGACAACCATTCCACCGGAAGCGACTTGCACCATTCCATAATGGGTCCCCACTTTAACCTCAGTGGTGCTATTGTATCTTTGATGAGAACATACTTGAAACTCTGTATTTATGTTTTATTAACCGGAATGTTACAGTACTTAGAATTATATGTTGAGTGTAACACGCCTTTTGTGTTTCTGGAATGCTTGAAATATTTATATGGAACTGTTGTGACCATTTCATTGTATTTGTTTTGTTTATGCTTTTACAAAGAATATTTGTGGCCATAATGGTGTATGTTCCATTTATGATTTGGAAATCTGTAGACCAAAATATTTTTTGTCACTCCTCACATATTTTGACAACACTCCTCACGTCTGGGTTCAGTTTTTCAATCTGTAATTTGAAAAGAATTGGAAGGATGATGAAGCAATGTCAGATGCACTCCTCACATAATATGACAGCACTCCCCACCTCTGGGCACAATATTTATTTATTTTTAATTTGAAAATGCATGTTCCATTTTTGATTTCAGAATCTGTACACCAAAATATTTGATTGCACTCCCCATCTCTGGGTGCAGTATTTATTTTTAACATTTGAAAATTCTTCCAATCAAGGATGATGTTGTGCAGATTATGGTTTGTGTTCCATTTTTTATTTGAAAATCTGAACACCAAAATATTTGCTAGCACTGTTAGGTTTTACAGAGGGGGTTTTACTGTGGAGAACAACACCACTGACACCACTCTCAACCCAAAACCTTAAGGCAATGGGTTTATGGGTCTTTATTCTTATATAGTTCTCTACTTTCTCATTTCTGGTCAATGTGGGACTTAGACTCATACTTGGATTCCTAACAATCTCTCCCTCAAGGATGAGTCCCTTCATTTTCTGCCCTTTTCTGTACCGCCGTTTTAAGCATTCCCAACCACGAGTACTCATTTTCTGCCCTTTTCTGTACCGCCGTTTTTTCTTAACGGGACACGCTTACCTGGAACCCTTACCACTCTCAACCCAAAACCTTAAGGCAATGGGTTTATGGGTCTTTATTCTTATATAGTGCTCTACTTTCTCATTTCTGGTCAATGTGGGACTTAGACTCACACTTGGATTCCTAACAATGATGTTGTGCAGATGGTGTGTGTTCCATTTTTGATTTGAAAGTCTGAACACCAAAATATTTGTTAGCACTCCCCACATAATTTTACAACACTCCCCACCTCTAGACGCAATAATTTTATTTTATTTGAAAATGATTCCAAGCAAGGAGGATAAAGGAATTTTGAGGATTTGAGAACTTTTATTGAATTTAATTTACATGAATTTGAGGTGATGATGTCGTGCAGATGGTGTGTGTTCCATTTTTGATTTGAAAAATCTGAACATCAAAATATTTGCTAGCACTCTCCACATAATTTTACAGCACTCCCCACCTCTAGGTACAATAATTTTTTTTTTATTTGAAAATTATTCCAAGCAAGGAGGATAAAGGAATTTTGAGCATTTTGGACCTTTGATTTAATTTCATTTACATGAATGTGAGGTGATGATGTTGTGCAGATTATGGTGTGTGTTCCATTTTTGATTTGAAAATCTGTACACCAAAATATTTGCTACCACTCCCCACGTCTGGGCGCAATATTTATTTTTTTTAATTCGAAAATGCTTCGAAACAAGGAGGATAAAGGAATTTTGAGCATTTTGGAACTTTGATTTAAATTGATTTACATGACTGTGAGGTGATGATG
>Ga0214544_1006151_pt1 | contig 22473 bp, 17 predicted proteins | sample CNSS3metaG_FD_160074 | JGI IMG/M metagenome (GOLD analysis project Ga0214544, IMG submission 160074) | Root nodule microbial communities from cowpea collected in UCLA plant growth center, Los Angeles, California, USA - CNSS3 | ecosystem: Host-associated > Plants > Roots > Nodule | place: USA...
TATATATGTGTGTGTGTGTGTGTGTGTGTGTGATTGATGACTATATTTTTGGTAGTATTTGTTGAGTCATGTTGAATATATAGATCTATTTATGTTAGCTCGAATGTATGATGTTATAAGTGTGTGAAAAAGGTCAATATTAATGATATTACTATGATCGAGTGTTGCATGATAATGATGGGTTTGGGCAAGTATGAGAACATGATAATCATGCTTCAAATGTAATGGAATTGCGGGGACATGCGGAATAAGTATATAGCTTTGATTGTGGCTTATGTGGTGTATTTGAATTGTATGCATGCAAAGGGTTGGGAAAATGAAAAGGGGAAAATAACGTGTGTGTTGGATTAGATTGTGATGTTTTTAAGGAGCATGAGTGTGTCTACTATTTAAAGTGGTTCCATGAATATGAGTGATGGTGGATGAAATACATGTTTAATATGTGATATTTATGTATAAGTATGTTAAAGTTATCTAAGTTAAGATTGTGCATTTGAGTCATGTGATTTTTGGAAGTAGATATATTCTTGATTGTGGACATGGATAATTGTAAGAATAGGATTGAATGTAACCTGTTTTTGGTTCTAAACCAGCAACGGGTCGTTACTGGTATAACACCTAGCGGCATAGTGGTGGTCGCCAAGCGATGGGTGTACCAGGTAAGTCCTTGGAGCACGTGGCGCCTGGCGGTGAGGACTGAACCACCAGGCGATAGCTACTAATACAATTACTCTATTTTTGTATGGCGCCTGACGGTGAGAGGGTTCTACCAGGCGGTGTGTGCTGGTATTTCGCTTGGCGGGTTATAGGCAGTGCCAAGCGATAGCGCAGAGGGTAGTGTGCTCTTTTGGTTTGAGTATTGTGTGATTGTGATGTGGACTTGGACCAGGAAATGCTTGACAATGTCATGAGTGGGTAGGTTCATGCCTGGTGTTGAACACGTGATAAATGAGTAGGGAGGTTCATATTATACTGCTCTCGTGTGAGGATACGAGCGGGGAGGTTCGTATGTTCCGTGCTCACACTTGAGGGTTGTTGCGAGCGGGGAGGTTTGTAGCTGTTGGATCACGTGTGTTGGACTACGGGCGGGGAGGTCTGTAGAGTTGGACTACGAGCAGGGAGGTTTGTAGAGGTAGGACCACGAACGGGCAAGTTCGTGGAAGCGTGTTATATATTGGGTCCATGGTCAAGTATTTGTATAGTGTGCTTGGAATAGTAGTTTTTGGTGCATAATGAGTTTTAAAGTTGTACACGACTTGTGGCTTGTATGTTTTGGATGTGCGTGGTCTACAAGGCTTTGGGTGATACCTTAAAGATCAACTTGTTAGAGTGTTCCTTGAGTTGTGGCTCGAAACGATATCCCTTGAGTTGTGGCTCGAGACGAGGGTAAACACGTGGCATTCCTTGAGTTGTGGCTCATAATGGTATCTCTTAAGTTGTGGCTTAAGATGGCGGATGAACACGAGCATTCATTGAATTGTGGCTCGGACTGGCAAGTGTTGTCGGTGTGAGTGTGCTAGTTGTGGCTCGTACAGATGGGTCCAAAAAGATTGCCCTTTTCGACTTGGTTGACGAGTTTGGTAGTTTTGGGACATTACGAACTATGATTCGTATCAGGAACTGCACCTGGCGTTACAGAGTGTAGTCCGTAGCACGTTTCCTGCATGAAGTCTACAAGTTGTGGCAGCAAATGGTATCTTGAGGTTATGATCTAAAGATGTAGAACACGGATAGCATGATGGTGACCATGTGGTGTGGAATCAAAGGATAGAGTTTTTGTGATGAGTGTGTGCATATATTTGCATTGTGTGTGTGTGTATATATATATATATATATATATATATATATATATATATATATATATATATATATACTATTAGCTCACCCTATCTACTTTGTACTTGATGATGATCGTGTAATTCGTTACATAGGAGTAGATGATATTACAGGTGATGCTAGTGAGGCATAGCATCAAAGTGGGGCATCATGGGGATTTTATTTTAAGATTATTTCTATCATTATGTAACTCGATTTTAGTATCAATTTTTGGAATGTAGACTTTGAGTCTAAATTATATTATTATAACTCATTAATAAATGGATTAATTTTCCCACGCTTTTTGGGAAAAGGCAGTTTAAATTAATGCATATTTATTATCTACTTTATTTTATTAAATTAGTAATATTTCACCGGAATGTTACATTTCTAATGCAGCAATGGGAAACCATCTATGACGTGCAAAAATGATTCTCGCACATCAATAAGCATCTCATTGGCTTAGGTCAAATGTGCTTGGAAGAACTCGTTGATTCAAAAATACGTGATGTTTCAAATATAGCAAGGGGAAACCATAAATGGCGTGCAGAAATGATTCAAGCATATCAATAACCATTCCACTCGCTTAGGTAAAAATTTTGATACAGATGAATTGAATATTAAAATTCTTAAATCTTTGAACAAGATGTGGCAGCCAAAAGTCACAATCATTACGGAGTCACGGAATCTTGCGACCAAGTCCATGGTGACTCTCTTTGGTAAGTTAAGAGAGCATAAGATTGAACTTAGAAGGTTAAATGAAGAAGAACATCAAGGCAGAAAGAAAGATATTGCCTTCAAGACTGAGATTGTCAAAGGTGAAAATCTCAAAGAAGATGATGATTTTGATGATGAGAACTTGAGCCTTACGATAAAGAATTCACAAAGTTGATAAAGGCCAAAGGTAAAGGTCAATTCAAAAGCAGTTCATGAGTCATTATTTTCCCATATTCCATTGCCTTTTTGTGCCCATCTTGATGGTTGTTTAGTGCTTAATTGTCTTTTGTTAGTGTATTTTCCTCAATTGGGATCATTGGACCATTATTCCGAATAGTGAGTAATTTGGCATTAATTCATCTAATTTTTGTTTCTAATTATTTGTAGGTATTTTGTGGGGCAAATTTTGGAGCTTGGACACTAATCTTAAGATGAAGAGAGAGTTGTCACATCATTACCACGTCTGTGCCATGTCAATGAGCTTGTCCACGTCATTGGGCCAACATTTTTAGTCTGTAATGGCATTTTTGTAATTATGTTGACCAGAATGGAAGTTTTGTAAATATGTGCAATTGTGGTGATGTGACCACAAAAATTTAGGTTTTCTTTGTATGGGCAGCCACCATCTTCTTCCATAGACTCCATTTGTATGGTGACCATGGAGGCACCCACTCATGTTTTAGGCATTTTTGCACTTTGAATCAGCACCCATTTAGGGATTTTGACATTCTTACACCTGGGAACCACTTTGGTATCGTTTTATTGAAGTATTGTTGTAGTATCTCCTCTGTTTGGTGCATTGAAAGGATGGATCTGATTAGGGTTACATTCTATTGCAGCTCCATTTCTATAGAGAGCTAATTCGTGATTGATTCCATGGAGAGAATGCATGAGCTTTGAAGTTCTTTATTCCATAATTTTGATTGGGTCCTATTTTGGTTCATTTTTCGTCTTTTAATCTCTTAGGATAATTCGAAATTTGTATGTGTGCTTAATATGCAATGGATAATTTGGTGTTTAAGTGAATTTGTATTCACGCTTAATCAATGTGGGTTGCCTGTTCTATGGTAAGATTAATTGATGTGTGTATTGTTGTAATGTATAATGAAGCTTTTCCTAATCTTCGCTTAGTTGATTGAGAATGAATGGATTAGGAGTTAATCTAACAAAGCTCAAATTCTCGTGACTCATGTTAAGTGGAAATGCATTTGAATCAAGGGATCAACACATTTTTATTACTGCTTGATTGAATTAAAATCGTGATTTTGAATCTGCCAACCCCCCTTCTGTGTGTTGAATTACATCTAGAAAGCTTTGAATGAAAGGTTTGGTCATTGAGAGACGTCCTTGGTTTAACTACTGAGTATTACATTTATATGTTCTATTTGACTTGGTACGACCTCAATCAGTAAAAAAGGAGAATCAAGGATCTTCCTCAAACTTTAAGTGCCATGGATGTGGAGAAACATGACATGTCAAAGCAGACTGTCTAAATGGCAAGAAATGTGAATTAAAGAGATGGTGGAAATTTGTAAAGAAAAAGTCGTATATTGCTTGGGATGACAATGACTCAAGCTTCTCAAACTCAAGCGATTCAGATGAACAAATACATTTTTGTTTTATGGCCAACAATGAATCATCTAGAAGCTGTGTCTTTAGCTACAATAGTGATTATGATGAATTGTATGATGCATTTCAACAACTATTTCATGAATCTAGTTAATTAGATTTTACTCATATCCAATTAAAATCTAATTTTAAAAATTTACAAAGTAATTTTGAAATATCTCTCTTCAAGAAGTTTTGAAAAATAAAATTTAAGTTTTAGAAAATAAAGAGACAACAAATGTTGCGTATGCATCTTGAAAAAGTTATATGTTTGATATTAATATTCTTGAAAAATTACTTGAAAAAGAAACTAGTAATAAAAGTTTTGAAAAACCAATTTTTGAGAAATAGGATTTTAATAAAAACAACTATTCTTCTAAAACCAAGAAAAAAAATTAAAAGAATTGGTAAAGTATGGGTAGAGAAAGGATCAACTTATTCTAGAAACCCAAATATTGTTATATGTTTTCTATTGCATGAAAAAGGGTCATACTTCAAATAAATGTAACATTAAACATTGTAGTATTCCAACTGGAAAATATGAATGGGTGTTTATTGTCGAATGGCTTTGTTGTAGCTCTAACCCAAAGAACACAAAAAAGTTGTTAGGAACCTAAAAAGTTTGTTCTCTTTATTTTGTAGGGGGGAGCTTATTTTAGTTGATTATCTAATTTAGAGGGAGTTATTTCATGATGCACTATTTGTCTATGACCAAAAAGGGGAGGAAATGTTTAAATCATTCAATTATTTAATATTTTCTTTGTGAAAGTTGTGAACATCCAAGTTATTTTAAAAGGCTTTAAAGCAAATTTTGATCATGATCATCAGAAAGAGGGAGATTATTGGCAACGAAGAGGATGATGGAAATCATTCTTCAAGAGTAAAATTTTGATGATGATAAAATCAAAGTCCAAAAACTAGAGATGACAAAAGAAATTGGAAAAACTATTCTATTTTTGTATTTATGCTTTGTAATAAGTGATATATTGGTGAATAATTTGTACGTAGGACTTAGTTTAGAGAATCATAATAGCAGCTTGCATAAAATCACTCTAGAAAGTTTTATTTTCGTAAAACGCTTTGTGATAATCGATTAGCACATATGATAATTGATTATCAAACTTAGTTCAAATTTTTCAGAAATAGTTATGGGATAATCGTTTATCCCACAAGAATTTTTTTTAGAAAAGCTTCTGGAATAATCGATTATGCCAAGTGATAATTGATTTTCAATGGCAATTGTAACTTTTCATATTCTTGACTTAATTTTTGAAAGTCTATATATTGTTCTAAACCTATTTCGATAAAAAAACCTTTTTTGTGAATCAGAAGTTTAATGTTGTCTTGCAAAAAACTTTTTGAGTGTTTGAAAAAGGGGCTTTTTAGAAACTGGTGTGGGTAGAGCGATAGCATTCACCAAGTAGGTACTTGGTAGAAATGTCAAAGTAAGCCAACCTAACTCACAGGTTGGCTCACCACGAGCTGGGTTGAAAATTAGTGAACCCAACCCGGCTCACTTTAATGTGAGCCAGAAATTTTGCAACCCGACTCAACCCACCATGAGTTGGTGGGTTGGCTCACGAACCCACATAAAAAAATTATTTATGTATTTATTTTTAAATATTTAAATATTTAAATAATTTTTTAAACAATCCATGAGATGACAATCACAATAAAATTAAGAACCAATGTTTTCATCATGCTCACCACCAATATATGATGAATTGTTTCCAAAAAAGTGTCCATATAGTCCAAGCAAACATGGCTAATATTACACATCACCACGCCGCCAGGCGCCTCGTTCCACCATCATCGCCTGGTGCCACCATCACCACCGCCAGGAGCCCCGCGTCCGTTGTGACTACTGTCCCTGATTTAACTCTCGTCCGCCTGGCGGCTCGCTCACGCCGCCAGGCGCTATACCAGTAGCACAATGCTACTGGTTTTTTGGCACTAAAACTGATTCTAAAGGATAACAAAACACTCAACACAGGAAATTGCATCATAGTATGATTTTCCAAACACAAACCTTTAACTAATTTACCTCACATCTATTCACAACCCAACCAATATGCTCAACATCACACACACAAATTCACAGGCTTTTGGTCCTACCATTTACTACCTATAAGATTCATGCCACAACAGTTTTCTTACCAACATAATGTAACATATCATCACACAAGTACTTTCACTCATTAATGTAATATATATACCGCATATGCAATATCTTTAGTATCACTCCTACCTTTATCTACTTTCAACACATGACACCAACATGCAATATCACACATTTCACACCCACCCTTTTACAACCTATAGTAAACATTCCTCCCTTCGTACTGTTCCTACTCAAGATTTCACACACACATTTTACACATTTCTTATACTCCTCTTGGCATGCAATCATAGTGAGAACTCAACAAAACATCAACCAACCTCATGGTACACCATTTCACATATTGATACTCATCAACAAACATCAGTAAATCAAAAGATAATCGGATTTCGTAACATCATATCCAATCACGAATTCATACATGCATAATTATTTCTAACCTTCCACATAAACCCTAATTACACAATTTCACATCAAAAGTAGTGTCTTGCCGCAAAATTAACATACGCAGAGTCTATCAACATCAAAGTTCATACCCGAACATACAATTATCACGACCACACCACAAATATTCCAAAAGCATCAAAAATAACCAAAAATCGTGAAACTGTGTTCGTGCCGCCTGGCGGTTCATCCTTTACCGCCAGGCGGTTCATCGCTGATACCCAGAAACTAGGTCTGGTGCATGTGTCGCCTGGCGCTCACGCGCGACCCGCCAGGCGGTTTCTGGAAAAATCCCAGAAACCCAGTTTTCCATACTGTTTTTCACGAAAATAATAACCCCATTTCCTCTAACCCTTCCCATTCCACTCAAAGCTACCATAAAAAAAAATATAAAGTTTAATTTGAGCTCTCCAAGACTTGAACCCATAACCATGCAATTGCCAAATCACTATCAAACCACCATGCCAATTCATGTTTCATGCTAACAATCATCATTCAATAAACATACTATTTCACAACATGATTATCATATATTTAAAATAATAATGAATAATAACACAAAATGGCATACATAAAACTCGAACTCAAGTCCTCTCACACAATCAAAGTACTCTCAACCACTTGAGCTAGTACTTTACCACGTCATGAAGATTAGCATTTAATGCCATAAAACTTCTCTCACTCACATTAATTAAATAATTAGTTATTTAATTATTTAAATTTAGCGGGTCTTACACTCAACCTCCAGCTCCAATTCCTCTATCAAACAAGTAGGCCAAGCTTGACTGGTTGGAGGTGCCCATTTGAGTTGGGAAACATGAAAAATGGGGTACAATCATGATGATTCTATCAATAGTAACTTATGAGCAACAACTCCAATCTACTCTTCCACACGAAAATGGTCGTAGAATCTTGGACTCAACTTCTCATTAATTTCTTGGCCAATGTCTTTCGTGATAATAGTTATACAAGTTCCCATAAAAAGGAAAGGAAATTTAAAATCCTACATAAACATATCAAAATCCCACGCTACCCTTCTCTCCGTCTCTAGGCATCACTAGCCTTACCTGGAATATCATTTGATCCTGAATGAGACGTCACACGATCATCACCAAACACAAACAGAAAGGGTGAGCTCATAAACAAATAACATATGCTTTTATAAAATAAAGATTCACCCAAACTACTTTATTCTAGTTAATTCTTGGCTAAGAACCTTACTGCCCCAAGATTTTCCAACCTACAAGTCACACAATTACTTAACCATTGACCTAGGATATAACATGCTTCCACGATCCTGCCCACTCGTGGTCTGCCTCTACGAACCTCCCTGCTCGTAGTTCAACTCTATGGACTGCCCCACCCGTAGTCTAACACACATGATACAACAAGTACGAACCTCCCTACTCGCAACAACCCTCAAGTGTGAGCACAGAACATACAAACCTCCCCGCTCGTATCATCACACGAGAGCATCATAATATGAACCTCCCCGCTCATATTATCACGTGTTCACCACCAGCCATGAACCTACCCGCTGAAGACACAAACAAACATTTTTATGTCCAAGTCTCACATCACATCATACGAAACACAAGTAAGAAAAGGTTACTGCCTTTAGCGGTACACCTGGCACTTCCTAAACGATGCCAGGAGATATTCATTCGCAGACCGCCTGGAGGAACGCTCTTGCCGCTACGCGCTAGGCTGCACCCAGACCATGTATCCTAGAGGCTATCGTTTGGCGGGTCACACCTCACCGCCAAACGCCACATGTTATAAGGACACCCCTCATAATTCTATCGCCTCACGGCTTTCCCTATGTCGGCAAATGCTATACTAGTAATGAGAGCCTCCTGGTTTTAGCACCCAAAACATATTATGTTTTCAATCTAAAATGCCCTCAAAACAATAACATTTATCCATGAATCAGTTCCTAATTCCATATACACTACCACACCACACATGATTTCATTACATAAACTCACATTCAAAATTCATCTATTCAAAACATATGATTTACCAAGCACTCTTTCTTTACACTAATGTCTTAGTCAAACTTATGGAAATGACACACAATCAGGAAACCTGTTTTTACCACACTACAATAGCACGAAACCTTCCCTTCAAATACCTCTCAATTCAAGCTACATAATCATAATTGATACCTTAACCCACCATTGTATGATTATCCAACGTCCTAGAAGTCCATACCTAAAGAAAACTATGTTTTCCAGCACCTGTGATCTCGATTAAAATTATCCCTTCCTCCCTTATCAATAACACTTCCACATCAATTCCCAACTACACATTAATATAAGCATACCATCATATACTATTCAGTAACGTCATTCCAAACCACCAAGGTTTAAGTACTTTATTCTCGTCCACCTGAATTTATATTAATACCCCATAAAACTCAACCCTCGTGTCCAACACAGCCAGAATGAAAAATTTGAAACTAGCACTATCGCCTGGCGGCAGATTATGCATTGCTAGGTGGTAGATTATGCACCACCAGGTTGCATACCAGATTTTGGGAAAAATCCCAGTTTTCCCCCATTTTTGCGAGAATTCTTATATTCTTTTAATTCGATTTAGTTATCCCAAAATACCAGAATCATACAAATTCCCAATTCCACCTATGGATACGATCAATAATCTTATACAATTATAATTACTTCGAGATAGTACCCTATTCCCAATTCTCACATTTATTTCAAAAAAACTTAACGGAACACCTTTATGCTTTCATTCCAAATTCAACCCTCACACATCAAAATCATAGCAATTATATAACCTTACGCATGTACCAGACATAACAACTTGACCGGAAATTCACAACATAAAAAATTCCACAAAACACAACTAAAATAGAGACAATCACCGCGCGTCGCCTGGTGGATTCACCTCGCCGCTAGGGGGTTCATAACAAGACCTAAAACTAGGTGAAAGGGATGCGTCGCCTGACAGGTATTCATTGTTGTCTGGCGGGCATTCATTGTCGCCAAGCGGTTTTAGGGTAGAAACTTAGAAACTTACGAAAAACAACGTGAAAAAGGAAGAGTTCATGCATTTAAGCCAAGATAACACACAGAATATCAGATATGAATCGCATCATAGCTCAAATGGAGAAGGACTAATGTACCACTTTGTTGCAATTATTTTTTTTTTTTTAAGTTATTAGTTTGTTTAAATATGGCCCAATTCATTGTAAAATTGGCTTACCAAATTATGTTTTGGTTTAATCAATTAATGGGCTCCAGTTTAGTTTTATTTCAAGTTGTAATATGGTCCAATTGCAACTTAGTCATCAACCTTTGGGAGACCAAGAGGATGCCTGGCTGAATTGTTTTGGGTGACTTTTGGGTTGCCATAATTTCAGTTACAATCAGTCATTAAGTAGTAGGATCATTAATAGTTTTAAGCGGGATGTAATTTCAATGGTTAAAGCTTCTATAAAAGCTAAACCATTTTCATCAATGAAACAAGTTGAGCTTTATTCAAAATTATTAGAGTTTACCTCTTTTATTTTAGTGAGAGTGATTCTCCTATGTTCTTGAGTGATTCAAGAACCCCTGAGTTTTATCAAAGGTCCTTCCTCCCTTTGTGTGTTTAAACCTGTAGGCTTATCTTCCATCCTTGGAAGTGTGACGTCTATCAATTTCCACTCCATCTTCTTATCTATTCTGTTTTCTTTTTTAAAACAATTTATCAAATTTCTTACTTATTAGCATTCCAACCTTAGATAGATCCATAAAATGAATCCACCCCTCTAGAATCACATCATTATCACACACTAGTGAAATCAGTTAAGAGCAGCTCCACTTACATGGTTTCCTTGCCCACGATTTGAAAAATTCCTAGATTGCTTGGCTCCTTTTTGCCTTAGCTTTTACTTCCCTTTCCAAGAACTCTTTTCAGCATTCACCTCTATCTCTTTCTAAATATTAAAATAGCTATTGCAAACCCCATTTCAGTCTCTCTACAATTTTCTAGAACTCTATCCCCTTCCTCTCCCCTTCCACCTTTATTTTAATTAAATTAAACAAACAAACAAATTTAATTTATGTAAGGGTTAATGGCCATCAATTCTTATTAACCTGATAGTTTTTCAGCCCTTCTTTTCTGACCCTTCCCCTTTATGGAAAAAATAATTTTAGCAAAAAGGAACATTATCTTGCATACGCCAAGGTTCGACACATAACCAATTTAACCAATTCATGTTTCGTGATAATTCCTATACATGTAGGAATTTATACTCATTATGATCAAACATATCCATAAATATTAAAATAACATACAAATGATGTACACATGACTCGAAACCCAAGTCCTCTCCACCTAACCAAGTACTCTCAACCACTTAAACTACTATTATTCCACATTATAACAACAAACATTAAATTCCATAAAGGCCCACATTGCCTGTACTTATTAAATAATCATTTATTTAATTGTTTAAATTTCTAAGGTCTTACAGTGCCCTGAAGGGAGTCATCTTGATGGATACAATAGGTGAAGAATTGAACTAGAATTCTACCCATGGTAGCCATTTCACCCATTGGTGTAGATGATCATTAATGAAAGATTGCAAAAAAAGCTTCAATTATATGGTTAGTCAATTCAGTTTGTCCATCTGTTTGAGGATGGTATGTAGAACTAAATTTCAATCTTGTACCCGAGAAGCGAAAAAAATCCTTCCAAAATGAACTAATTTCAATCTTATGCCTCCCTTTTTAATCATTCCTAGTTCTACATTATAAACCTCAACTTCCCCTTTAAGTTCATTCCAAATGGCCTTTAATGAAGCCATTGTCTTGGACAACCCTACATCCTTTTTCACCTAAATAATTCTTCCACCCTTGTGAACCTCGAGCAAGTGATGGCACAAGTCCACAATAAACTTCCCCATGCTCTTCACCCATTCGTACCCTAATATTGCATCCACCCACCCAATACAAATAAGAAAAAGTCCTTAACAACTTGTAAGTTTGGTATTTTTAGCACCATTCCCTTACAAACACCTTAGCTTCCTAATCCTTCCCCATCTCCAACTTCAACAACATATCCCTTTGATGCTTTGACGAGAACTTTTAACCTTTCCACCAGGCTAAATTATTAGAAATTATGGGAGCCTCCTGAGTCCACCATCACGATTACTATTTTTTCAACGATTGTTACCCACATCTCAATGATTTTTTGAGGTCATACTCACGATACTACTCGCATTTAGCTAAAGACTAACGTCCTCAGTTTCCTCCTCTCTATAAACATTATTAGAGATTGCTTCATCTTCTACTAATTTGGTGACATGGAGTTGTTTATTTTAACTCATGTCACCCGACGAATACTTGTCGTTGTAACGAAAACATAGCCTCTTTTGCATATTCACATTTTCTTCTTCTTTTGTGAGGTGTTTGAACCTGATGGCTCTTTATCTTGTGGAAACATCGAAAAGGTCATGCGATTGATTTATGCCTTACGTCTCAACCTGATTGATATTGGAACGGGTCGAAGTCCTCTACCTGAAAGATGGAATGGGTTCGCCTCTTCTGAGCTCGCCTTGTTGAAGTTCATATGATCCTTCACTCATGTCAGCCTAATTGTTTGTTACTAGTTGACTCGTTACCTTTAGAATAAAGCCTAAATGATTGGCCCAATACTGTGTTCTTCTCCTCGACCTTCTGTGCCATCTTCTGCAACATGCTCAAGCCCCTAGAGTTCCTTATTCCAACACAATTCCCTTCTGGTTTAACCTCATTAAGGCCTTGTATGGATTTTCTAAGGATGATGGCTGAAAATGCCCCAATAGTGTTTGTCGGAATGTAGACCATAATGGCGTCAAAACCCATAACTTCTACCATTGGTACCAATTGAGTTCCTTTCCCTCCAAACACACCATGGTCGTATCTACCCTCTCTCCATCAGGAATACCATTTACTTCAAAGTACTTATATATGTTAGACCCAGGAAGAACTTTGAATATTTTAGGTAAAATTAAAAAGTGATTGAAAATTTAGTATGGATTTATGATAGTATAACAATTATTTTAGTCATGATGAAAGACTAATTTAATTAAATGAGTGATTAAAGTTGTTATTTATCTAATTTAAGGAATTATGGTTTATGGAGTATAAGTGTTTTAATACTTATAATGCATGTTATATCATGTGATGGCATGGACCTTAGTGGTGAAAGTTGTGTCCAATGTGCGCAAGTGCGGGGTTCAAACCTGGTTGGCTAGATTTTTTTTTGTGTTGGTTTTAAATTCATTTTTTCTCTTTTAAGGAGTGGGGCCCATGAAACATGAATCTATTTTCTCTTTCTTAGTTGTGCAGAAATGCGTGGAATGAAATTCACGTGCAAACACCACATAAAATCACTCACGTTGCATAACAGATTTCATCTTTTATTTTTTCTATCTTTTGAATTGTGATTTAAATAATAAAAAGGTCAAGAGAAATTGATGTGATTCTCATTGCACAAGGGCTGACTTAGGATCTTTAGGGTTAGAACCAATTATGACCACGAGATATTTTTGTGGGCAGAATTGGGTATTCTTTTTTAAAATTGGGTGAAGAAGAAAGGAATAAAGGGTGAATATAAAAGTGGAAGGAAAGAATCACTTTTTCTAAAGGAGATAACACACAAAGGATGGCAAAATCCTTTGATACAAGCAAGGGTTCTTGAATCACTCAAGAAATAGGAGAATCACTCTCACTATTAGATAGAAAATTGAATTTCTGAACAAAACTTAACTTGATTTCATTGATAAGAAATGGTTCAGCTTATATAGGAGCTTTAACCATGAGGATTACAAAAGACCATTAATTGTCATTAATGGTCAGTCAATTTTACAAAGCATTGGGCCTTTATTTAAATAAAAAAAGAAACTCCATTAATCTTGCGCGTTAGTCCTCTTCCATTTGGGTCACGATGCAATTTACAACTTTTGTCTTTTCTCCTTCAAACTTGACCTTGTACTCAAATAATGTTGACAACACTTGCTGTAGAGCTTCTTTTGCTTTCCTTGCTTTAGACCTTGTCATAGGTCCTCCAAGTTCTTCAAGTGGATCCTTGTCCTTGCTCATTGTCACATCTCCATTAGAAATAAATTCAAATTTAGGGAATCTTAACTGAAAGATTTGGTATAGGATTAGATAAGGCCAAACCCTAGAAGGTTTAAGGGAAAGGAATTAGGAAGGAGAGCAGAGAAAGAGAGGTGCAAGTTTTGGGTTCCAATGGCCGTGGTAGAGAAGGAAAAGGCAGCAGAGAGATACCTTAGGTAGGGGAAGTTAACTCTGTTTTCTATGTTGTTTGAAGCTTAACTTTCATATTTTTTTCTCTCTTTGATTGTTAGATGTATGTATGGTTCTCATGGTGCTTCTGTGAGGTATGGTGTTTGGTTGCTCTTGTATGACATTTCTACTTTAATCTGATTCATATAAAACGTGATGTTAGTGTGTGGTCATAAAAGGATGAGAAACCAGTACTGTATGTATTAGAGCACGGTAGATTTTAGATGGAGATTGTGGCTTCTTAGGTGAGGTTAAAGGTGTGAGTTGATATACATTACAAATAAATGCTACGATAGCATATATGGGTTGATGTTGTTGTCTCGCGTGGCTGCACTTTCTAGAGAGAAATTTTGGTATGGATGTGAGCTTTGGGTGGCTGCACGTCTGGATCGCGAGTTTGTTAGTGGAGCGAGTTTGGGTCACGAGTTTGGCAGCCACATAATGAGTTTTGGGGGGTTTTCTTGCTCACGTTTATGATGTAGTTTTTGTGTATAATGGTGTTGTGTTCTCGGATTCATGAACCCATATAAATTTCTATTTTTGTCATTGGCCTGTTTTGGGGTGTGTTACGTGAGTAGCTAGAGGTGTTCTGTTGTGGTTTCCGATTGCAGTTTTGTGGGTGTAAGAAATACATAGTTGTCTTCTTGGTGCAGACCGTGTAAATGCATAGCATAGTTTTTTTTTCTTTCTTTTCATCCACGTTGCAGCATTTGTCTTGCATTAGAGTAACTTTTCTCTATCTTCTTTTTGCTTAGTTTTTTTCACGTGAACGTCGATGTAGGACTATTAGCTTTTCTTTTTCTTCTTTTGGTTTTTCTCTTTGACGTGGTTATGGATGTTAGTTTCTCTTTCTTCCTTTTTCCTTAATTCTCTCACGTAAATGAGGGTGGGTGCAGACTACCACACATGTGCAATTAACGTTGCTTTTAGATAGGTGAAAGTGCAACACGTAAAGTTTTGAATGTGTAAAACTAATTGTAGCTTGATGGGATGTTTGTGGTCTTTTATTATTATATTATTGTTTCTTACCACATTGCTTTTCTCTTTCTTCTCTCTTTCTATTCTATCTCACGTGAATGCATGGATACAATGGTGTCTATTGTTTTTTTTAGTATGCGTGACTGTTTGGGTATATGTGGGATAAGGAAATTAATATTTGGATAGGATGCTTGTTTTTTTTATGTTAGAGAATTTTAGTGCTTAGTTATTGGTAACTGAAGACCGCTTGGTTGTAGAGGCCACTATATTAATGATATTGGAAGCCTAAGGGATATGGTGAAGATATGCAGGTGGTTTGTATTGAAAAGAATGATTTAGGGTGTGTTCTTTTGTTGATCATGATTTGAGGAAGAGGGAAAGGATTGATTTTGGTTGATTAGAGGATGATATTTATGTTGTTCTTTTTTATGGATTTGAGGGTGATATTGGAGTGGATTTGAGAGTAATTTTTTATGAAAGTTTGTGAAGGATTTGACTGATGTGACTAAAAAAATTTAATAAATGAAAATGTAGAATGACCTAATTGTCCTTAGTGTTAAAAAGGTATAATAATATGATATTTAGATTAGTTGTAATTAGTTTCTCATATATTATTATCATCAATAAAAATATTTTAAATATTTATTAATTGAAAAAAAATATTAAAATATATTTGATTTAGAAAATTTAATATTTTAATTCAAAAAAAAATTCCAATTATGTTTCTTCAATTCTTAATTATTATATTTCTGTAGAGTACAAGCTAACTCAATACTCAACTTTTTAATTCCTTGTTTTTATGTTCTAAGATTGTTCTTTCATGTTTTTTATGGTTTTTAAAATTCCTTTTTACTTTACAGGGCATAATTATTCATATTTATGAACTTTCTTTAAATAATTATTACAAATTTCTTATATTTATATTAAAAGCATAAAAGCATGTTTTCTTATATCTAACCACCAACTACAACGAACCATTTCTTATATCTATATTAAAAGCATGAGTTTCGTATAACTTACCACCAACCACAATGAACCATTTATTATATCTATATTAAAAGCATGCATTTCAAATAACTAACCACCAACCACAAACCATTTCCTATATCTATATTAAAAGCATGTGTTTCTTATAGTTAACCACCAACCACAACGAACCAATTCAAGAATGGACACCAAGACACCAAAAAAAATCCAATACACGTAAATATTCAACTCACCGCTACAGCAGTTCACCACTTCAGAACACACTTTAACTCACCGTTGCACCACGTCTAAACTTTCGAACCCACTTCAACTCGCTGCTACACCAACAACGATGCCTCATCCTCCTGCTGTCGTGAAGTCGCTCACCAACCAAAACGCGTATGAGTTCCAGCAACACAAATGCAGATCAGGGAAATGGAATAGATTCCAAAAAAAAAGAACCGGTTAAATAGGATGCTACAATGGGTTGGAATCAGATCCAGAAAAATGTTAACAGGTTCCATTATAGCTACGAAAACAACCACAAAAATAGATATGATTCCAGAAACAGATACGGATCCACCACTACGTCAACACTAGACTCCTGTCCTGTGAACTGTCTGACGAGATGTTAACCTCTGTCGTGTTGGCCACCATGCGTCTTCTCAACAACCAGTGGTGGTGGAAAGGTACCAAGTATAGCATAGTATTCAAACGAAGATAAAGAAACGAAAGATGCAAGAATGGTATCCAAACAAAGAGAAAGAAAGGAAAAATGCACGAGAGTGGTAGAAAGAAGCTCACCTCCTACAACTGAAGTGCATACTCTCTACGAGAGCCATGGTTAATTTATTTGAAATAAAATACTGAGGGTAATTATGTGAAATGGCCCTAGATCACTCTCTAATCTCTTCACCTCAAAGGGATGCAAGCAACCCATTGATCCCTTAAATGATCGCTCTGTGTCGCTTTCGTATCTTTTTTGAAAAAGAACATGAATAATCTTGCAAATCAATGCTTGCTATTCTTTTTGAATAGTAAATTCATAGAAAAGAGCTTAATGAATAAGGAAAAAAATTAGCAGTCTCACTTTTGGGTATTGTTTATCTCAGTTGTTTCTGAGCACCATTATGTCTCCACTATTACATGATTTTTATATTAAGTAATTGATGCTACATTGATTTCCATTTTCCAGACAGTTGGGTTGCCTATGCTTGAGTAGACTTCTATCAAGCTACCAAACAATGTCAACTCGTCACATGTTGAGATTTTTGGAAATTTCAGTGAGTTTTAATATCTTACTCATTATTTTCATCTGCTTGCTTTGTTCAGTGTTTAAAGTTTATCTATTTTCTTTTGTTAAACGATTCAGAAAAGGAGAATCGGGCAACTTACCAGCTCCAGAAAGATTTAGAAGTTGTTGGTTAGGGGGTGGACATGTAAGGTGTGGTGTTTCTTCTTTTTCCTTCGCCTACCATTTCTGTTAGTCATGCAAACTGTCATTTTCTTTTTATATTCTAGTTAGCACAATTATCTTGAGTTTAGACTGACCCTCAAATTCATCTTGAGTCTTGTTGAAATTAAATGGCTATTGCCTATTCCTAGGCCTGATGCAAGGATATCACTTCCACGTGTTTCCTAATTTCCTTTAGACTTTATAAATATTGTAAGGCTCAATTATTTTCTACTCTTATTTTTAAGGGCTGCCCCTAATTAGTTGAGCCTAAAGGCTGGCCTATAGGGTGCCAAGGCCCCTAAAGCAGCCAAGGTCCCTCATTCTGCACTCACTTGCCAAAATTAGTGCTCTCACTCTTCCCTTTTCTCTCCTTTAAAAGCTCTGCTAGGGTTTGGTTCTTACCCATTGTTCCTGCAGAGAACAAATAAGATGCGTTAGGCACGAGTGTCACCTTACCATGTAGTCCGCTATCTCTTCAATTGGTCTCTTCCCGGTTGGTACATGTCAGCTTGAACCTAGGAGGGGTTACCTGCAGAAGAGTCTCTGAAGCTCAAGTAAGTTAAAGCTCTCAGAGAGTCAAACTAGTGATTAATGAATGCGTACCTTTAATTATTGGGGTCCACGTGTATTTATAGAGCATTAATGATGTCTGATTACCTCATGGGTCGGGCCTTAACTTGGGCTCTGGCTTGGGCCATGAGTGGGCTTGGGCCCTAACCCAGGCCCTTAAGACCTATTGAATGCAGGGGCTTCTATTTTCACTAAGTTTTGGAGTTGTCGGCTTGGGCTCTAATCTTATCGGGTCTGCTGGAGTAGCCGGCTTGGACCGATTACTTACCTTGATGACTTACATTGGTTATACGAGGTGTAGGTTATTCTTCTAGATATATAGGTTGAAACCGGTACGAGTTAGGCTAACTCGGCCTAGGCTGAATACTTGGCTGCCTTGATATATGCATTGTTTGCTTATTTGGTCGAGTTTGGCTAGGTGTGGTACACCCTTCTTTGCGTTAACTCAACCCCATTCTTCAATCCATGTAAGTTGATTCTCCACTGCACCTTTTTCATTCCCAACTTTGTCATCATGATTCTAACTAGGGTTCACCATGGTAACCCATTTTGAATTTATTCCATTGTTTTACAGATCGTGAATCTACTTCGTGGTCGGTAGTACTCACTTGCTTGGGTGTTGGGATATTCTGCTAGCTTTTTCCAGGTAAGGGAAGCTAGGATTTATATATTTAAAGTTATTTTTCCAATTTTTGGTTTGTTTGTATGGCTATGATGGTTGAATGAGGTTGTTGGTCGAATAAAAATGTATGGTGTGTGAGTATGTTTGATTGATGTGACGCTACTCTTTCTCTACATTGCACACTTTTCGTAAAATGAAGATTCTTACTACGTTAACCGTTGGATCGAGCTGATATTTTAATATCTGATCCTTAATACAAAATTCTTGACTTTGATCGGTCGGATCTTTAATTGGAGCTCTGTAGTGAGAGCACTTTTTATCGCAAGGTCACTGTAGTTTGGTTGTTGACAACACTGCACACTTGTCGTAAAATAAAAGTTACTAATTCTTTAACCGTTGAATCGAGCTGATATTTTAACAGCTGATCCTTAACACATATTTTTTGACTTTGACCGGTCCGATCTTGAATTGGACCTTTGTAGTGAGAGCAGTTTTTATCACAAGATCACTATAGTTTGTTGTTGACAACATTGACATTTGTTGCTTGTTTGGTGTACAACTTTCTTTATAATTATTCAATTAAGTTGGTTCTTGTTTCATTTGGTTCTTGATTCAATCATATTTAATTTGAATATAAATACAAAAATTTCCTGAGCTTTACACAAGCTGCATTTTTATTTCTCAAATCCCAAAATCGTTTGCATAATGTGATGTTAAGTTGGATTGCTATGTTAAAGCATGAGATGAGTGAATATGCATGAGTAAAGATGGTTTGTGGGTGGTGAATGATGAGTTTGACATGATCTTGGTATGGAATATACATGAATGGTTGGTTATATATGTGGTCATGAATTTGGTATGAATGAGAAAATCTATAGTTTGCGATGAATGAGTTTAACATGATTTGGATATGCTACATGTATGGCTGGTTCCATGGTTTGAGAATGATGAGTTGGTATGGATTTGACATGAAATATGAGTGAGGGTTGGTTATAAAGGTTGGCATGAGACTTATATGCATGGCAAGTCTTAATTGGTTGGTGGAATATGAATCGTATGTGGTTAGGACGTAATTCCATGAGCCTCTGGGTGAGACTTCATGGTGGTGCCTCAGTTGGTCGGGACGTAATTCCATGGCCCCTATTAGTGGGAGTTCATGGTGGTGCCCCATTTATATAATTTGGTAAGGATTCAAGGTAAGGTCTCATCCTGACACTCTAAGGAGTCAGTTAGTCTCACATAAAGCGGACTGACTCTTGTGGTGAGAGTAGTAGGAGGCCTGAAATTCATTAAGGACTAACCTTGTGTGTGGGGGTTGAGACATTGTAACACTTAACTCGGGGGTGAGCAACTCGGTAGAGCAGGGAAATCGACCACAAGTGCAAGCATTCGCTGAACCTGACTAAATTATATGTATCCGGATGAGTCGTGTCTGAGTCTTGGTGTATTGTTTGCAAGTCATAACATGATGGGTTGACATAAGTATCTTGAACTATGAAATTGTATGTAACTGCATGATAAACTATTTTTCGGCTCTACCTTACCCTTTTGTTGTTTGTTGTATGTTCGGTATGTGTGGTTTTCTCTTTTTGCGATGATCATCAATTTATTGATATGAGCATATGCGAGGAACACCCGTGGCAACATGGAGGTGATGGTTCCGCTGCGTAGCCCACTTGGGCTGGATTCTACTATTTTGGGCTTTCTGATAGGGCTATGGCCCATGTACTAATTTTGTCCTTTAGTACCCTAATAACTACTGTCAAGTTCTTGTATTTTGTTTAGTCTTGGCATTTTGGTGTGCCTTGCATCCCTCTAAGTATTTTTGGATATTGTAAGGAGTCGTGGTTATACTCTAAGACCCATCTCTTATATTATTTGTGTGACATTCATTTAATTAAAGTAATTATTTAAATGGGGTGTTACAAATATTAATAGTACTTGTATCACATTTTAATGTCTGTATGATTTGATTACGATTAACGTTTATTAGGATTTTTGTTGTCAATATAAACATGTGTGCGTGGTCGACATTTGGCACACCAAACTTAATAAAAATAATAATTTGTTCTTTTGTAGTTAACAGCTCATAGTATGATGTGAAGAAACCAGTAACATTGTAGTAAAGTTGAGGTTATTGTAATCTTTGTCGCAATTTATTGCTGCAACCTGACATATAAACCTATATAGTCATAATAACTGATTTCTATTGTTGATGCATTAATGATTCTAAAATCTTAATAAGAGTGGTAAATATGATGAGACTTAGAACTGTTTCTTTATAAAAGGCTTACTGCTAATTTCTTTTCAGAGAAGAATTAAGGAAGACAAATATTCTTTATATTGAGTTTTTACTTTGCCTAAAATCATCAACTTGGGTGGCACAGTTTTCTATTGAAATATTTTGCTAACTATAATGGATAGTTGGTATCTGATAGAAGAAAGGGACGGTTTATAGAATTTTCAATGTTAAAAGGGAATATTTTGCAAATTCCTGCTGAACAGTAGTAATTGGCGAGCTATCTATTCATGGCTGTTAGTTGCATTCCTCCATCAAGATTGTGTCAGCACTTTATTTTTGGTATCACTGTATCAATGCTATTTTAATGAACACTTGTCTGACGGAACAAAAAGAATCTAAGCACACCTGATTTTCTACATATTTGGATTTTCATACATGTTGATGGCGCATATAAACCATTGTTTCTATCAGGTGCTTGTGTGGTTGTGTGGAATTCTAAATTGTCATCTGTGGAAGGGGAACTTCTGTTATGATTGGATTTTCTTTCTTTTACTACGTGTCTACCCTTTTGTTCCTTTTTTACTTTCTGTACACTTCCCTACAGTTTATGTTCATTTAAAAATTTGCATTTTTCTCATTATTTATATTCATTCACGGATTTAAACATCTTATTTTTCATGTATTTTTACTCTGTTAGAGAGACAAGCTTTCTTACAGAATCCGTAGATATTGTTCCTGATGAGAATTCTCGTGTGCTGAAACATGATCCCAACTGTGCCATTGGTTCTCAGGTAAGTGTGCCTTCTGAAGACTCACATAACAAACCTAATGAGAGCATATTGCAGTCTCAAGATGTGATCAGATGTTTTAGTCCATCATTGACTGATCCTCTCTGTTCATTTGTTCCAATTACAATACTCATATTGATAAAGGAAATGATTCTGAGGATTTTGTCCCATCCGTCTCTGGATTTGAGGTGGATAATTTTCAAAGGATATTGGAAAAGAATGTTAATTTTGACCGTAGTGATGAGAAAGTTATGTCCGTGCTAGATGATAAGGATCTTCTAGTCACTGAAGCAAGGATGGATGAACAAATCACTCGGAAGTTAGCAAGGGTTGAACATTCTTCTCTTAAGACTTATAGCACAATTTTACCAAACTAAGGTCTCAACTTAAACTATAATTTGACAGCACTTTGGGCACGAAGATTCCAGAGAGCCTATCTGCTCCAACGCACGCAGATGGAAACAAGAATAAAGAAGATAATCAGCATTTGGTTGATCATAAGTCAATTATTGAAATAACGAAAGGCAAGTGTTGTAATGAGTTAAAACCAGCAGATGAAAATGACGTTTCGGCAGAACCAACACAAGATACACCTCTTATTCTAAACCATCGGATACGCCGGTGCTTGCTAGGCCCTATGAGTGTTGCAAATTGTTGGGTATTAGGCTCCCTTCCTATGTGGAGAAAAGACCCAAAATTTGAGAAGCCCATGTCTCACTTAACCTAGTGGAGAGGAGGCTATAAAATAAAGAGAGAGGCAGAACAATAGAGTCAGAATACACTGAAAGCCCTAACACATAGAGGGAGAGGTAGAGGGAAAATTCTGTTCACGTTTTTCATAGAGCTG
>Ga0214544_1006152_pt1 | contig 22472 bp, 6 predicted proteins | sample CNSS3metaG_FD_160074 | JGI IMG/M metagenome (GOLD analysis project Ga0214544, IMG submission 160074) | Root nodule microbial communities from cowpea collected in UCLA plant growth center, Los Angeles, California, USA - CNSS3 | ecosystem: Host-associated > Plants > Roots > Nodule | place: USA...
CCCCCCCCCGCATTTATTAATTAATTTTCATGGGTCTTACAATTATCAAAGTGTGTAGAAGCTGGATGAAAATGGTGCAAGGCCATGGTTTATAATGTGTGAGGATAAGGTTCTTAGAAGGGGTTTTGGGTTAACTTAAAATTATTTGGGTGAGGGTTTATGCTATGTCTTTTATACTTGTTAGTTCTTCGAGCTCACCCTTTTTTTTTTTGGTTTGGCGATGATCGTGTGACTTGACACATGAGAGTAGTTGATATTGCAGGTGATGCGGTTGATGCATAGGGCCAGAGTGAGGGCTAATTATGGGGATCATTTTAAAGAAAAATATTTGTTTTATTATGTATTGCGTTTAATTCTGGTCTAACTTAGGAATTGGTAATAATTAAGAGAGTTATGGATTTTTGGATTTAAGTGCGTTTAATAAAGTATTGAAATTTGCCACACTTTGGGGAAGATGTTTTATAATTGACCAGTAATTATTATTTAAACTTTTATTTCTATTTAAATTAGTAATATCCGGCCAGGATGTTGCAGCAAACTGGTTGGACGAGTAATTCCCATTGAGAAAATTTCCAAGTGTGAGGCCCAGTTAATTCTTTTTCCCTTTTCTGCCCTAACCTAAAAGGGCTACCCTAGTGTAATGGGCCTAAGGGCTGGTCCAGGGGATAAAGCCAAACCCTAATCTGCCCTAACAGAATTACCCTCACTCAATCGCAGAACGTAGACGTCTTCCTCCACTGACCTAGAGAGCTCTGCTAGGGTTTACGCAATCTCGATCAAACCAAGCCCAGTTTCGTTTCTACTTTCCAAGTAAGTTTCTGTTAGCTAATGACTAATCTTTCCCGGCTGCGGTTTGATTATTCCAGTTAGGGTTTTCGTAGTAACCTTACTCTGTTTCATGTTCCATCGTGTTCCAGTCTTGGGGCTGCTTGTAGAGCTGTGGTGTTCACGTCTACGTATCAAAGTTTCTATTAGCTTTTCCAGGTAAGGGAAGCTAGACCTTACCATATCTTTTTCGGTAGAATCTGTCTGTTTGATGAGTATGTGATGGTTGGATAGTCTGTGTGTGGATTTAATCGGTTGAAAATGCTTGTTGGACTGTGTGGATGCATAAGTGTGGTTGTCGCTCGAAGGAATAGTGGCGGGCACTGGTTTTCTCGCCCAGGCGAGCTGGCCTCGCCCAAGCGAGTTTAGCAGAGGCTCGCCCAGGACCTACTGCTCGATCTCTCGCTTAGACGAGAGGTTTTTATTTTTGAGCGAGAAGTGGTCTCGCCTAGGCGAGAAGGGACTCGCCTGAGCGAGACCTCGTAGAGTCCACTCTCCCCCTTTCGCGATCTCGCCTAGGCGAGAAGGGTTTCGCTTGAGCGAGAGGACCCCCTCGCCTGAGCGGGACCTGTTAGCCTGAGCGAGACTATGGGGTAGGTTTAGTGCTATTGTTGAATGGTGCACTAGTGTGTGATTGCTTATTTGATCTAAATGCTTTACTATGTGGGTTGGGGGATGATGCCATGATTTATATATATGAGGTTGTGGTGGGAATGGTATGTTGTTGTATGTTATATGAATTGGAAAGCATGAGTTGCATGATGGGGTTGTTATACATGAGGTTAGCATTATGGGAGCTTCTGATTGGTTGGTGTAACATGCTCAATGTGTGTGTAGGGCGTAATTCCATGACTCTTATAGTGAGAGCTCAAGGTGGTGCCTCATCTATTGGACATAATTCCGTGGACCCTTTTAAGGAGGAGTTCCCGGTGGTGCCTCACCTATTGGGCTTAATTCCATGAACCTCGAGCTGAGAGTTCACGGTGGTGCCTCGAGATAAGGACGTAATTCCACGCGAGTATCGTGGTGGTGCCTCAAGGCCAGGACGTAATTCCACGTAGGCCACGTGGTGGTGCCTCTTGTAAGGGTGTAATTCCGCGAAGGCCTCGCGGTGATGCCTCACTACTAGGACTTAATTCCACTGTCTTGTGGTGGTGCCTCATTATGCATATCCGGATAGTCAAGTCTTGGAGTCTCATATATTTTGATAGCTTTGGTATAATGCTTGTTATTTATGCTTGGCTTGAAATTACCTGTGAACTGTTATAAAATGAGATTCCTTTACACTAGCTTACCCTTTGCTTGCTTGTATGTTGTGTGTGGTACTCTCTTTTGCGATGATCATCAACCTTGTTGATGTGAGCATATGTGAGAACCCCTAGCAGTGGTAATGTTGATAAGGATGTTGCAGCTTGATGGTTTGGACAGGGTCGGGCCCACTGTGGGGACCACTACTGGAAGATTTTATGTTGTTTATGTTGTTATTGTTGAAAAAGGTCTCGTGCTTTTATTTGTTTTCTTTCAGTACATTTCGGGTTGGGCCATGTGGGGCCCCTTTTGTTGTAATCTGGGCATGTTCAACGTATTGTATACTTTCACACCTATTGAGGTATCATTTATCGAGGTTATTCAGTTACTTGGGATGTTACACCAAGTCAAGGACTTCTAAACTTGTGCAGTCGTTGGACGAGTAATTCTCACTGGGTGAATTTCCAAGTCAGGAACTTCTAGACATGGGGCAGTAGGTGGGCGAGTATTACTCGCTGGATGAGTAGGTTAGAACCTGAATTATTCCTTATGTGGTGAATTGAGTATGATTTGAATTGTTGTGGATGTTATTTAAATTATTAATTTAGAAATCAGTATATGAGCATACTAATTCGAGGAGAATTAATGGTGATAATTATATTGTAGCATTGATGTGAGAGTTCAGTTAGAAAGTTATTATGACGCTCTAATGACCATCAATCTCTCAAGTAGAGAAGATGAGGCATGTGGTGAGAGGAGGAGGTCTCAACTTAGGGGTTTTACCTTGACCAAAGGTTTTAATGGACTTACCTTGTTTGTGGTAATGTCTACAGCCCTACAGAGCATTGGATGCCATCACAACTACACAACTTACCAAAAATCAACATCAATGCTTGTATTCGGATAATTGAGTCATAAATTTAAGTCTTCTTATAAAATAGGGACATTATTTCGCATATAAATATTTGAACTAAAAACATACTTAGCATAAATAATTATTTTAAATTGATTATTATATTTTATAAATGTTAAATAATAACATTTATATAAAGTAATATTAAAATAACTTATTTATTAATATGAAAATTTTAACATTTTTCTAAAATTAATATAAATTAATTAAATTAAATATTTATTGAAATGTTAAGTGTTTTTTAAATTTTAAAAATATATAATTTATTATAAATTGATATCTTATATACATAATTAATATATTAAAAAATTTTAATAAGTTCACTAAAATTCATTTAGTGAATATATATTCGCATAGTGAATATATAATGTACAAATAATTTTTAAAATAATTTAATCTACATATAGTGAATATATAAATAATTTTTAAATTCACTAAATTCACCTAGTGAATATATATTTATTTAATGAATATATAATCTAATATAAATAATTTTGAAAATAATTTAATATATACTTGGTGAGTATGTAAATAATTTTTATAATTCATTAAGTGAATATATAATATACACTTATTTAGAAAATTAGTGAATTTATCACATAATTTTTGTAATATATTAATTGTATATAATAATATTATCATTCATAATAAGTTTTAAACTTTTAAAATTTAGAAAATACATAATATTTCAATAAATAATTGATTCAACCAATTTATATTAATTTTAACAAAATGTTAAAAGTTCGACTTAAATTTTTTTCTTAAAAGTAAAATAAATTATTTTAATCTCAATATTAATTTATATAATTATTATTATTTACTATTTATATAACATAATAATCAAGTTCAAACTATTATGTATGCTAAGTATATTTTTAATTTATATATTTACATATGAAATTCAACTTCGTCTCTCTCCCTCAAAGTTTATATAAAATTTATTATTATACTTTAGTAATACATGGAATAAGACATCTATGTCAAAAAAAATATATATATATATATATATATATATATATATATATATTAAAAATATAAGAAAAAAACATTTGAAATTACACGTGTTAATTATTAATTATGTGGCCACCATGTATTTTGTAAGGCCCAGTTTTCCTGTCCTAAAGCTTTAAAGGCTGCCCTTGAGCTATTGGGCCGAAGGGCTGGCCCAAAAGATAAAGCCACCCAAGTCTGACCTAATTTCACACTTTCAGATTTTTGCTACCTTGGTGCTTAGAGTCGCAGTCGCCTTCTTTGTTAGGGTTTCACTGTACTTTCAGTTCGCATTCAGCTTGGCCCCGTCCTTAGCCCACGTAAGTGCTCTCCGACTCGTAGTTTCCCCCTTTGGTCTGTTTTCGTAGTTGTTGTCAGGGTTCCGTAATGACCCACTCTTACTCACTGTTTTCCAGCTCTGAGTCTGTTCCTAGAAGCTGTTTGTGCTCCACTGTTTGGGTGCTCAGGTTTCCAGCTAGCTTTGTCCAGGTAAGGGAAGCTAGACCTTACTCTGTTGTTACGTCTTTTCTGCTTGAGTAGTCGTATCTGTCATGGGATGTTTTATGTGTTGTGAATCCGTGGAGTATATGGTTTTTGGGCTATTTGGATATGTTGTGAATCGGTGCACGAGAGAACAATGGCGAGCACTGGTTTTCTCGCCCAAGCGAGCACGTCTCACCTAGGCGAGACTATCGGGAGCTCGCCTGGGGTTTTCTGTGCGATGTGTCACTTGGGCGACACGTTCCTTTTTGGGTGAGCCACGTTCTCGCTCAGGCGAGGAGGACTTGCCTAAGCGAGAAGGCGCGGGAAGCAATTGTTCCCCTTTTCGAGCCCTTGCCTAGGCGAAGGGGGGCTCGCTTGAGCGAGAGTCTCTCGCCTGAGCGAGACCCTTCAGCCTGAGCGAGGTGCTGGGCGAGACAGGGCCTGTGTGATTGTTTTCTTGACTTGAATGGTACATGTTTGGCTTGAATTTAAGTATTGTGATGAGAGTATGAGATAAATGAGTATGCATGTGTGAAGTAAATCATGAGTTGTGAGTAATGGGTTGATACAAACATAGCATGATAATTGTATGAGATGATTCATGAAATTGAAATGATGAGTTTGGCATGAGTTCGACATGAGACATGAAAGGGTTGGTATCAATGTGGCATGGTAATGATATGAGATGGAGTTCCATATTCCGGGTTCGAGAATAATGAGTTGGCATGGTTTGGATGGGAATACGAAAGAGGTGAATTATGAGAAACTATATGAGATGTATATGTATATATTTGTGTGTATGCATGCTGAATATGTTTGATTGATTAAGAAAGCTTGGTCCGTGTCAGTGCGTAATTCCTTAGGGTCTCTAGGTGAGAGTCCCAGGGTCGTGTTTTAGTGGTCGGGACGTAATTCCATGACCCCTATTAGTGGGTGTCCATGGTGGTGCCCCATCTGTATAACTAGGTAAGGATTCAAGGTAAGGTTGCATCCTGACACTCTAAGGAGTCAGTTAGTCTCACCTAGAGTGGACTCACTCTTGTGGTGAGAGTAGCAGGAGGTCCGAAATTCATTAAGGGCTAACCTTGTGGTGAGGGAAAATTGTTCATTGTAACACTTGTAACACATAGCTCGGGGGTGAGCAGCTCGGGGGTGAACAGAGGTATCCACCACAAGTGCAAGCATCCGTTGAATCCGACCAGGTTATATGTATTCGGATGAGTCGAGTGGTAGTGTATTGCTTGGAAGGTCGTAACATGCTTGTGTGATGTATGTATAATGGACTGTAAATATGTATCTTACTTCATTGATGAAATGGTTTTGGCTCTAGCTTACCCTTTGCTTGTTTGATTGTCTTGTGTGTGGTTCTTCTCTTTTGCGATGATCATCAAATCATTGATGTGAGCAGAAGCGAGAGGTTCTCGCGGTCAACAGGGGAATGGTGACTCCGCTGCGTAGCCTGCCTGGGCTAGATCCTGATCCATGATCTTTCTTTTAGGGCCACGACCCATGTAGCATCTGTCCTTTACATTTCAGTTACATATTTTGAAGTTACATGTTAAAGTTAATGTTACATTTCAGTTAGACACGTCACTTAAAAGTTAATAGTGTCTGTTCTGGAGGACAAATTTCATGCATTAATAAAGTATAGGGATGAATTTTGTATGAACTTTGAGGGAGGGATGAATTCTATTTTCGCATGTAAGTACATGGACTAAAATCATACTTATTCCTATAATATATTTATATATAATATAATATTACTTATCATAAGATAATAATATATATTATAAGTAACGACGATGATAATATATACTTAAAATGCACGAATTGAGAACATCAATGAATTGAAACAATGCACCGATTCAAAACACCAGAAACTGAAGCAGAAGCAGTCTCAACGTTGAACAAGAATGAAATCAGTGACAAACTTGAAGAATCTGGATAGGTGAAGAAAAAGTTCTAGATATCTTAGAGAAAGTGAACAGAGAAACGAGAGAAAAAAATGAACAATGAACTGAACTGTTTTATTTCTGTAACACACTTTGAATCATAGATACAATGTCTATTTATAGATGTAGTCTTCTGTTAGATGTAATTGAAACTGGCAGCTATACATAACAGAAAGAAAAGAATGTTGTTGTACAATAATAAGAGACTTACATTTCTAAAATGCAAATGTAACCTATACAAGTCAACTATAGTATACTATCAGTTTTGTAACTAGAAAGGAGTTTGTGTTACGTAGCTAGAATGGAGTTGTTCGTTTGTAGCTAGAATGGAGTGTTTAATTAACGATCCATATTTCCCATGCTTTCATTTCCGATCTTGAGTAAGATTTTGATTACCTTAATAACAAAGACTAAAAGGTTGAGCAAGTAGAAAGGTGTACATGAAAACATGGAAAAAAAATTAAGGTTGGGGACACGAGGATAAATGTTTCAGAAAGAAAAATCAGTCTACAAAATCTGTCTCGCATCGTTTTACACATCCTTGTTTCAAATAGAAAACCAGGGTCAGTAAAACTTAAGGCTGCTGCTGGTACTGCCACAAAGAGGTCGATGATTGAATGTAGTTTTATAGTTTTACAAGAAGAAAATATGAAACTTGGCTTCAATCTGAGCCCAACTACATGGATAACCAACAATGTCGAAGATGGTAACAACATGATTGGGCAGAAGTCATGCTTTTCAATGCACTGTAATCTATGTTAACAGAAGAACTATTTGATTGGTAAAGATGCCGAGGCAGCTCCTGCTTCTGCTATTAAGGAAATAGGTTGACGTGCCTCGAGGCAGGCACCTATATCAAATGGAAGCAACTCAGAACCATCAAAAATAAGATTTACTCCAGGAAGGATTGCTTCTTTACTATCACTTTCATCCGTTTCAGCTTTTAATGGGTTGGCTTGAGTACCTTCTTCAAAGGGCCTTGTAGGAGCTTCGAAAATAGGAGCTAAGGAATAAGATCTGCAAGAACCATCAAAAACACTTGTTTCTGAGAATTTGAATCATAAGGGAACCCAAATTATGACAAAGATCAACAGATGGAAGGTGATTATACCAGGTTTTAGTATTTCAGTGTCTTGGGGGGTTTTTATAAAACTTCATTCTAATTTTAAACTATTCGGACCGTATACCCTCACATACTAAAAAAATATAGATAGAAAAATAGCGTATACCAATGCAACATAATGCCACTGAAAAGTTATAAATGCAAGAACGTATATTGGTTGCCGTGGTAGAGCTTCTAAGGGGCGGAAAAAGTGAGAACGGTCTAAGATTAGGGATAAAATTATATGTAGTCAGTCCCTACCACTGTCGCCATGCATGATATGATACACAAACATCTAGGATATTTTATTCACCTTCACTTCACACCACTGCAGCTAAAATTGTGTTTTTAATTTAGAATATATCAACAAATTTTTACAGTCATTGCACTAGATTACAAAGCCAGGTGATTATTTATGATGAAAAAACTGATTGTTTCAATCCAAAATAGAAAACTCCATTCATTAATAAGAAAGGCTGTCTTGGTTCATAAACATTCTAGGATTCCTACATTTATTCTCTAATATAAATTTTGACTGCTCAAAGTCCCGGAACTTTTTCTCCTATAACACTTTTAGTCCGTACTGTTACGCAACAACAACATTGGCAGTCCAATGATTAGCCATGTCATCAAATTTGGTAGGATAGCCTATAGAGTGATGCTTTAGCATTCTTATTCTTGAAAAAGGTTTTTTGGTAAACCATGTTTTTTAATCTCATATATTTGTCATTTAGGATTTAGAAAGAATTCAATGTTTAGAAGTTAACAAACCTAAGAATGCTGCCATCAAAGCTTAAAACTTCAGTTCGGCAGCGGTGTCGATTAGCAAGTTTTAGCCTTTGATGCTGACTCGAGGCCCCTGAAATTGGAGAAGAAGGGTCCATGAGTGGATTCCACTTTCCACTAGCATAATTCATTAGTTGTCGTGGGGATCCCTTGGCTTTCTTCTTCTGGTAAAGAACCTTCGCCGCAGGACCTGTTGCTTGATACTCAGCACACATGTCATGCAAGTTTTTCCTTAACCTTTGCATTGCATCATGGTGTTCTTCAAATGAGCCAGATTGAAGTAATTCAGATGAAACAACCCTTTGACATATATTACTACACAACTTTGGACTGAATAACGGAATCCCAAATTCAACACTCAACGGGACCCATTCATATTTCTCTTCTTCAGGCGTGAACTGGCCTGATTCCTGTCCAATAAATAATTTCAGCAGGCGAATATACCCAATTGTCCATAGTTCCATCTTTTCAGCCAAATCAGCCAAGACAGAATCCAGTTTTGAACCTTCACATATTCCTAGCTCTTTTCCAACAGAGGTAATTGATCCATCAATGTTCGTTAAGGGCAGAGGGATATCCATTGTAGTCATCTTTCCAAATTCATCAAGGTCAAACCTACTTAGAGGCTGTACCAGCACAGCTGAATGTTTAAGAAGTGAATTTAAACAATGGAGGAGTATACTTCCCTTTACTAAATTTCCTTCATGCTTCCCTCCCAACCCTCCTATTGCGGAACCATCCCAAGACCATATGAGAGCTTTCTCACAACCAGCCAATGGAGCAGGAAGAAAGCGCAGACATTGTCCTTTCATCAGAACAACTGAAATAGGGCCACTACCTACAGTTGAATATAATACCAATTTCATCCAAGGAGTCATAAAAGAATACGAGAGCGGACCAAAATGAACTAAACTTGTGGATCCAGGAAGAACTGAGGAATGAGGAAGAGGTACTATGGACACAACTACATCATAGTCACGAACAAACAATCGATCAAGGGTTGCTGGAGCAAGTGAAGCCAAGCTTTCACAGCGGAGAATGTCTACACGATATTTCTTAATTTTTTTCGACCTTTCTTTACCAACATCGGCCTCTTCAACAACTAGTTCCTCATCATTCTGAAGATTTCCATCTTCACTGCCTTCATCCTGTACATGACTATCATCATCATCATCATCATCAAAAGGAACAGAACAGGTTTCGCTAACCTTATTGCTAGGTGTAGCTTCAGTGGAAGCAGTTTGCGCTGAATTCTCTGAAACTGAACTCAATCTATCACAATCATTCTTCCCAGCTTCCGTAATACCAGAGTCTCCATATTTGTTAGTCGGAGATATTTCTGATAATGGAGAACTAGACTCGTCATTTTCTAACGTAGTCTTCCCAGCTTCTGTAATACCAGAGTCTCCATTAGTTGGAGAGATTTCCGATAATGGAGAACTAGACTCATCATTTTCTAACGTGGCTTCTTCCTGTACATGACTATCATCATCATCATCATCATCATCATCAGGAATAGAACAGGTTTCACTAACCATATTACTAGGAGTAGCTTCAGTGGAAGCAGGCTGTACTGAATTCTCTAAAACTGAACTCAATATATCACAATCATTCTTCCCAGCTTCCGTAATACCAGAGTCTTCATATTTGTCAGTCGGAGATATTTCCGATAATGGAGAACTAGACTCGTCATTTTCTAACGTAGCCAGGTCCATCTTATCTTCACCAACTTTTGCATCACAAGCAACTCCACCAGATTGTAGACATTCTAATACACAACGCAAGCTAAATGCATGATTAGCAAATTCCTGTAGCTCTCCCTCAAATTTCGCACCTTCCAGAGTGCTAAGATCCTTGCAAAGATCAGCAATGACAGCATGATCCAATTTCCCCGCTTCATAGAGTGTAACAGCATGAGATTTCAGGCCTGACAAAGTTCAGGAAGAATGATTTTGGTTAATAGCAATATACAAAAAGAAAAAAAAATCTCAGACACAGAAGACAAGAGGCAAACATATTAAAAATGAATAGACTAAAAAATATTCGCATCTTAGACATAAACTAAACACATGGATTATTCAAAAATTCTTAAATTGGAGAACACAAACATTGCACTGAATACTGTGTTTGAATACAACGGATCTAAGTTTATATAGACTCATTATATTTATTATGCATGAATAGCGTATATTTTGTTACCTCAAAAATAAAGATCACGTGTCTATAATAATAAGAAAAATATATTATTCTTATTTTCTACAATAATGAATAGACCTAAGAAAATTTTACAGCTTAAAAATACAACTCAAACACAATCACATTTGTTTCTCAGAAATAGGACTAGAGGGAGCAATATTTATATACTTTCTTACTTATTATAGATATATTTCTTTTTATTTATATCATTTAGAACTTTTATTATTATTAGTTAGCTTATTATATTATATATTATGATCAACATATTTTGTATTACTATCCTTTAGAATATTTCTAATTACTTAGCTTATTAAATTGATAATTTATTCTTGTAACCAAGTTCAACATCTATGCACCAACTTTGGGGAGGGGGACTTTACAGTTGTATGTTTACTTTTGGAATTAATTTTCAAGATCAAAATATTCTGATTTTATCCTATTTGATTGCTATTTTGTGTGCGAACCAAATCTCTCTAATTTGACTTTATCACCCTCTATTTACTTTCCTTTCTGAATGAATTATGTAATTGAACAACGCTGACTATATATGTATCTTCTTTTGTTCCCCAGCAGTCCCAAAAACCACCAAAAGTAACAAGAGTTTGAGAAAAATATAAAAGTAATTTGTATAATTATTTCCTTAATCTGATTCAAATATACATGATATTTATATAAGTAGATATGGAAGGTTACAACAACTTGTAACTGAAAGCTAACTGAAACGAGCAGACAAATTAACCCGAGGAAAAAGTATATAATACAACAAAGCTAAGAATAACAGCTTGTGGATACACTAACAAACATCAGTAGTATAATAACAATAATAAAAAAACAATTCAAAAAGCTCCAATAAATGAATTTAAGCTTTAGAAAATAATGAAGGTATATACCTGGCGAAACAGAACCCATCATAAGATACGATGTTATAGTAGCATCAACTATGAAAGCAACACGTGTATAGGAAGAATGAGGACCATAAGCATCGCCTTGATTGTTATTACTATCAGTGAGCATATTATCAAAACCATGACTAGCAGTAGACGCATCTTCATCACTGCCTGCACTTTTAGGAGACCCAGGTATGTTTGCATCTTGGAGAATAGATGCTGGATCAATTACTTTTGTTGCCCATCCCAATCTACATACAAAAGACGCAGCAGCCTGCAGTTGTGACAAGTCAGCCTGTAGGGTTGCTGCCAATTCAGCAACAGATGCATTTTCATTTGAAACAACAAACACTGCATATAGTAGCCTAGATGAAAAAGATATGGTGTTACTTATTCCACTTTATGGAAACAGCATCTAAAAACAAAAGGATGGCAAGACCGGAAAGAAGGCATTACTCTTCTATAGGATCTTCATAAGACTGCTCCCTGTTGGAAACGAAACCTTCGAGCCTGGAAACTGAATCACCGCCAAAAGTATAAACATTGATGAAGGAGAGTGCAACAGATGTTGAAAACTATTTGTATGGACTACAGTATAGAGTCTGTTTTACATAAGTTTATTACAATAAATACAAAGAATTATTGGATATTTTATTTCTATATAGATGATGTAGGATTCTTCCAAGGGGAAACGCCACAGAGATTTGGCACCAATGAGCCGTGAGCATACCATACAAGAAAGACAAGATACTACCTCCAACTCAAGGAAGATTAATCCCAAGATTTCGCCCATATTTTCTTTATTATAAATACAGCCCCTATGTGTATTTTCTACACAAGGAAGATTAATCCCAAACCTAGTTTCACTATATTTAATAACACTTATTTGTGACAATTAGGTTGCTCTTCTTCATATTAGTTCTAATCCTATCTTTCATGAGAGGACCAAACACATTGAGATTGACTATTATTTCATCCGACAAAAAATTGTATCTGAAGACATCAGGACTGAGTTTGTTAACTTAAGTGATCAGTTATGAGATATTTTCAAGTCTTTACGGGGACAGAGAAATGACTATATTTGTAACAAGCTTAGTACATACAATTTGTATGCACTAGCTTGAAGGGGGTATTAGATTATTAGATATCTTAGATACATATCTTATGTTTATCTCTTATCTTCAGTTACTTTGTTATTATTCTTTATTGTATTTTGGGCTTATCCCATATTTCCTTTATTATAAATACAGTACTCTATGTGTATTTTCTACGCAAGGGAGATTAATCCCATACAATTTTTACTATATTCAATATATCTCAAAGGAAGTATGCATTGGATTGGAGAAAAATGGGTTGATGAACTCAAAATTTGTTGACACATCCATGGATTTCAATACCATACTCCTACCTAATAAGAGGGGCCTTTCTCAGGTACTGAGAAGTACAGAAGATTAGTTGGAAAATTGAACTATCTTATTGTTGCTCGTCTTGACATTTCCTTTGCAGTCAACGTGGTGAGTCAATTTCGCAATTCCCCGTGTGCAAATCATTGGAATCCATTCATGCGTATAAAAAAGTATATTAAAGGATCTCCTAGAAAAGGTTTGCTATATTGTCACAATAACCATACTAAAGTCTGTTATTTAGATGTTGATTGGGCATGATCTTCTTATATATGGTCACAACAACCATACTAAAGTTGTCTATAACTGATTGGGCATGATCTCTTTCTTATAGAAGGTCTACATCTGGAAATTGTGTCGTTGTTGGTGGTAACTTTATTTCTTGGAAGTGCAACAAACGTGTTGTGACAAGATCTAGTACAGAAGCAGATATAGAGCTATGCCCTTAGCCACTTGTGAACTTGTTTAACATAAACAATTACTTAAAGGGTTATAATTTGGAGATGTCTCTCAAATAACACTTATATGTGACAATCAGGTTGCTCTTCATATTAGTTCTAATTCTCTCTTTTATGAAAAGGACCAAACACACTGAAGTTGACTATCAGTTTATTCGAGAAAATATTGTATTTGTAGACATCAAGAGTGAGTTTGTTAACTCATGTGGTCAATTAGGAAATATTTTCATTAAATCTTTACGGAGAGACCTAAAATTGATTATATTTGTAACAAGTTTGGTACACATGACTTATATGCACTAGCTTGAGGGGGGTGTTAGATATTGTTAAGATATTATTAGATATTGTTAGTTACAATATCTTGCGTTAGTTACAATATTATATGTATCTAGGCTTAGTCCAAATTTTCCTGTACAATTCTTCAATATAAATACATTGCCTATGTGTATGTTCTACACAAGGGAATTAATCCTATAACTAGTTTTTCTCTATTTTCACAATATGCAATGATATTTTGGAAGAAAAGCCTAGAAAGCAAAAAAAATAGAATCAAACTTTAACTCAAGACAGACCTTTAAAGCGATCATCAGGATACACAGGAACATCAAAATAGATCAATCCTCGACCATAAAGACCCTTTACAACATCACCATCAAACAAGATAAATGAATTTGCTTCCTCCTTACAAAGTTTATCTATCATGGCCATTTCCTCTTCTGAAAGTTTCTATAAAGGCAAAAGAAAACAAATGAAAAAAATAAAGTAAATACCTAAACTACATCTTATTTCCAATAAGCACAATGGACATTATTGCAAATGAACCCTCCTGCATTAACAAGGGTGAAATGCAGACCGTACCTTAAATTCTTCCAAAGTAAAGTTCACCAAACAAACACCCCACCAAGGTTCAATAGGAAAATCCACAGGCTGTGTAGGTAAAAGTTCTTTTGCAATTGACTTGTTCAACTTCCACATGATTTTCTGAATACCCAAAAGAGGCATTGACAAGTAAGGAAAGAAGGTAATGAAATCATTATCCAGTTTAAGGCAAGGGGCAGCAAGATCTTGGATATGACATGAGGAAAAATTTTAAAGTCTCTAATCAAAGGCATATAATTCAGAAGTGTCAGATGAGGATAAGGTATATTATTCAGTTTGACATCTCTAGAATTAACACCTTGCCTGCTTACACCAAGTCTTTAAAGGTAATTTCAACACCACTATTGGAACAGATACCAAAATAATCACAGAAATGCATACAATATCATGACGTAAAATAAAAGAATCAAAAGTACATTTCTGTATACAATTTTGAAAAATCTATCAAGTACCTTAGATCTGCACTTGTTCATTATATCAATAAATTCATTCCTCCCAATTCCTGTAAGCCTTAAAGCATCAGCTGCACTAAAATTCGGGATGCTGTCATAAGGTTGCTCTGCACATAATTAAGACATGCAGGAAACTTTTATGCCGGCTCACTTGCAAGCAAATATTTATTATTTTGCACATTAATTAAGCTATAGCACACAATCAAAAAAGTGAACAACAGTAGATGGAGTTCTTTGATTATTAGAGTATGTACTTAGCTATACTATAAATGTAAAAATTGAAATGCGTAGTCAGAGCAGTTAGCTATTGGTAACAGTTACCTCTTGTAACCTTTCCAGTAAACGCTGTTAGTTATCTCATATGTTTTAAGAAGTTAGCTATAAATACTAATGTATGCTTCTCTATTCAATATCTTAATACAATGAATACCATTCAGTTTGTTAAACAGCTCCCTCTTGTTCAATTCATTTTACATGGTATCTAGAGTGAGATCCTAGACATTATAATAATTAGAAAAATATACAAATATGGTTAAATATATTAAGTAAAAGATAAAATGGTTTGTTAGTTATAATTTAAAAGATTTATTAGATTATGGTAAGAGATAATGGAATATTTTTAGATATGTATAGTTAAAATAATATTTAATGGAATATTTTAAAATATAATATATAATAGAGATCATATATATAATATGTTATGAGAATATACATATATATTTATATAGATATAATATAATTAAGTTTCTGAAGACTTATTTGAATGAGATATGGGGTGTGATTTGTTACTAAAATCATAATAAGTTTATCATAGTATGTTGTCTGGTAGGAGGTAAAACTGGTTTCCTAGGCTAAACGTTACCCGTAAGTAAAGCGAACAGGGTGAGAGTTGAAGCATTCGAATAATTTAGTATTCAAATTCAGAAGTTTCAAGCGATTTAGAGAGTGAAACGTGAGGAGTTCTTTGAATGAGGAAAGTGAGTTAGTTGAAGATTAAAAAGGGTTAGATTAAACTTTGTAGTATCCAAGTGAGGGGAGCTAACTGCTTTAGTTGTTTTAATTGTTTCAACATGTTTTAACTTGTTTAAATGTGTTTTTGTATCTTATTGTGAATTTGTGAATATATAACGAATTTTGGTGGTGTATTGATGTTGTGTGAGAAACCTTGTATGGGCAGGGGATGATTGTTCACATGTATGTGTGGTGACTCAGCGAAAGGTGGTGAACGGTAACTCTGTGTAGTTATACCAAAGGTGAACTTTGCCTAGGTCGCTCCCGAGTAGAGTGGTAGGAAGTGGCACCTGCGAGCTTTGCCCACAAGACTCTTGAGGAGTGGGTGAAGTGGAGTTGTTAGCAACCTGCATGCAAGAGTTATAACTCAGTTTCCTGACACTGAGATCACTAATGGTTGTACTGTTGATATGATAATGTGGTTGAGTGAGACAATAGGTTTTGTATGTATTTTTATGATAAGTTGTTTCAGTTTATTATTTTTATTGAAAAGTATTTTCAAACTTATAATATGGTGAAAACTATGGTTATAACAGATATTGTTTACGTTAGTTCACCCTTCTCTTTTGGTGGTTGTGGTTTCCACCTGCAATGATCGTATTTTTATAGCAAATGATAGTACAAGTGCTGAGGAAGATGCACAGTAGGGATGAGAAATGACGGTTTTATATTTTTGAAGCAACAAGATATGTATTTTTCTGTACATTCGTGAATAAAGTGTTTTCTGTTTATGTTATACAATGGTATCAAAAATTTTAGTTACTTATATTTTCGATATATGTGTGAGATAATATTACTTTTGTATCACCCTAGTCGGGGTGTTACATTTAGAGCTATTTCTTCAATGAAAATTCATGAATCATTGCAATGTTTATTTTGTTCTTTATGTCTCTAATTCTATCCATTCTCCTATAGAACTGATTTTCACTGATCTTTGAGGATCTTCTCAAATGATCTCTTATGTAGGATACAAATATTAGGTCTCTTTCTTTGATGCTTATTCACGGTTCACTTGGATATTTCCTATAAAGTCTAAAGTCAAAACATTTCATGTTTTCAAACGATTAAATCACTAGTTGAATTACAACTTCATTCAAAAATAGAAAATGTCCAATCAGATTGGGGTGAAGAATATCGACCTTTTACAAATTTTTTGGCCAGTCATGGTATTAATCATAGACTCAATTGTCCACATACACATCATCCATCTCTAATGCATAACCTTTTGGGTCTAATTTTGTATTTGTTCGAACACCAATTGTTAACCCATAATTCATCCTTCATTTTTTCTTACTCATTTGGGAAATAGGTTTGAGTGAGGTGTGAATAGTGGATTTGATAACACTACACAGTTAAGCATCAATCTTTATCCATTGTTCATGGTGTTTTGGAGGAAAAGATTTAGAAGTAGTAGTGAGACGAGATTTGTAGCTCAACCCACTTAACCATAACCAGATTTTGGAAGTCCAAGTGAAATAGTTAGACTCACCCATCTCAATACTAACAATATGGCTAGAAAATATGGGAGAATATGTTCTAGAGGTTGATGTGGTGTTGGAAAAGATTTGTTTTTTGGAAAGCTAGGAAAAAGTTGATGAAAAAAAATTTAAGATGGAAAAGTAGATCAAACCACCAAATGAACTCCTATAGATCTGCCACCACAAGGGTAGGAGCACACGGAGGATGAGAAAACTCTCCACCAAGGGTTTCCCTTTACAAAGGGCCAATGCTTAATTAACAATAACCACAAAGCTAACTCTTTCCTATCCTTCTTTCCCTATTTATATCTTATCAAAACCCTCAAATTAGATGATGAATATTCTAAATATCCTAACTAACTCACTAATATTCTAACTAATCTCGCCTTCTCCTTATATCCTAACAAAGATAAAAGTAAATGTTACAGATACTATTCATATGGTAGTCAAGAATTTGGTTAAGATGGCGTGACTTCCAAAACAAAACACTCAATTGCAAGCTACATGCAGTAATATTAATCAGGTCTCATATTAAGAGATGATGCATTAGAAAATTGAAATAAGTAAAAAGTTACCATTTTTCATAACTTCAAAAATCATATCACAATAATATCTGAAAGGTGATAGTCTCATTACACGGCAAATATAATCTGCCAGATGATACGGAAATAGCTGCAAGTGGAAAACCAAGAATATTATATGGAGATGAATATTGCAAGATAGATAATAGTTGAGAGAGAATTTCTTTTCAGAAAATATTTTTCTACCCAGCTGAAATCAGTAATACATGTGTGTTCATACACTGTACTCTAACCAAGTGGGAATTAGAGTCCACAGCTCTCAAGGTCGGACTAACTGAGAATTAGTTAGAGTCTACTGCTCAAAGTGTAAACTACAGATGATATGGAAACAGCTACTATACTATTATTGTACAAAGAGTAAGCAAAAAGAAACAAACTAAAAGTACTACAATACATTAAAAAAAAAGAAAGTAAAGCATGAGCTCAATGCTTAATATCCAGGTTATGAATTTCTTGTCTTATTGGTGTATGGTTATTACCCCTTTTACTCTATTTGAAAAAAAACTTGCTTATAAAACAAATGCCCGACATCCAAGAAGTGGTATGTAGTAGTTATATCTGGCATCCAACTATACAGATGAGATCTGTTCTTTACAAAATGACAAGTATGATTAAACTATTTATTATTATAAAAAAAAAATTGATTCTAATACAAAAGAGAAACAAAATCCAATTTTAATTAAAATGTTGCAATTTTTATTTTAAAGCACTAAAATTTCAATTTTCTCCCATCAACATCTTTAACAACAAAGTTTTCTAATCATTGATCATGTACACACGGTAGAATTTGATAGACAGTATCAGAATAAGGTAGCATTTAGTGCAAGACATACAGCAAGATTCTTCCGCAAGTATCGCATCATATCTTCATAATATTCGCTTTCTTTACAAACTTTACGAGCAAAACAACTATTCCATTGGAGTCTCTTCTTTATGCAACTTTCAGTTATCCTGCACAAAATTTGGATGGCCAACAAAAAAAAGAAAAGGCAATATTATAATTGTCATATCGAAAACAAATAATTACTTATACAGTACTATCCATGTGGTTTGGACATGTGCAAAGAAGACCACCAATAAAACCAGTGAGGAGAGTCAATTGCATGGTTTTTAAAGCTGTGAAAGGGGTAGAAGGAGACCAAAAATGGCATACGAGAACATTGTTAAAAAGAATCTTGAAGTTAATAAAAGAAGTTAGGAACATGTCCCACCAGGCATAATCTTGGGATCTAGTGCCAAACATAACAAGTTTATCAGCACATTGATTACCCTCTCTAAAAAATATGCAAAAAATGAATAACATAGTATTACTGTTTACAAAAACAATTCAGCCATCTACTACAAAATTCCAATGAATAATAGAAGTATGGGATCAAGCTTGAATAACAAACTGCAAGTCTCACAACCGAAGGATTAGTCAAAATCTTTGGAGACAGCAACTTCTATAGCCTGAATCACACCCACCTCCTCAGTATATAAAGCATAATGAGAACCAAGATATGAAGAGAAATAACCCACAATGGAAGCATGATAAATACCCCATAACCATATACATCAGGTGAACCTTTAGTCGTCCCATTCATATTGCATTTAAACCAATCATTCTCACTAGTTTGATGAGTACAAGACTTTCTTTGTTGTTATATAGTATTATGTCATCAGGATAATTGTATATCCTTGTGTATAATTTTAGTACTATCAACATAGCCTTATTTTTTTTCCTCTCCACAAAGATTATGTACTTCAATGGAGACACGACCCTTGAAATAAATAGATTTTAGAATACTGTGTCTATCTACTAAAAATATATTTCTAAATGAGAATTTTAACCCTCAAAATTTATCAGAGCATAGATCATGGTTTTAACACTAAAGGCACAATACCCAAAAAAAATAAAATGCCCCTCGTTACAACAAAAAAATACTTATTTTATTCTACTCTACAGTTATTTAAGAAATACTGGGTTGATATAATGATGTCCTTCAACAGATTGATTATTCCGCTCAAACAACTAAGTCTTTATTATCTAAAAGGGCGTAAGACATACTTGAAAATTAAAGGGTCCTGAATAGCATACTAACTCAACAGAATGGTATACATACAAAAGTTTTATAGAGTGGTTAGCTCAATACATTCACTACAATGACGGAACTTGTAATGAGTAGCTCCACCTTAAAACACACATGGCGTATAAAGGATGAAAAGAATCCAATAATGAGCCGTACTGTTTGAATCATGTCTTTCTATTTAACAAGCTTGCAGAAAATACTGTATAATACAAGTTCATAGTTATTTCTAGTAAATTATAACAGAAAGTATGCAATTTAGCTTCACGATTACTATGCGTGTTTTTTTAAGCCTTTAAACTTATTTAAAATACAATGAAGAACTGAGGGAATCACAAGAAAAGTCACCCTAACCTTCTGTGCCATTCTTCTTTAGAAGAAAGAATAACTTGAATCCTCTTTGGAAGGTTCTCCCACGTACATTCTTCCTTAATCGCTTTTTGCAATAATTGTTCCTCAACTGTCACGGGAGCACGCTGCATTTTTTCACTTCCCAGACGCCACAAAAGTCAACAGAACACGAACAGCGGGTGAAACTGCAAAATTGAAACCAATTAAAGCAAATCATACAACGCAAAACAAAGATCAAACAAGATCCGAAACGAGTATTCAGGTTTACTGTGAAAGCCAGAGCGAATGATCAGAACCTGAATAATTGAATTCAAGTGCGTTTAGCTAATTGAAGTTCTCGGGAAGACACTGTTGAGTTTTTTTTTTTTTTTTTTTTTTGCGCGAGATCGGGCACAAGAGAATTTATTTGTTAATTTGGTGGAAATTGAGAGTATTTAGACAGATATCATGGTTTTCCTTCTTAAACATCATAACAATCGCTGTCTGCACGTTACATTTCCATTGAGTTTCTGACCTACCCCTTTTGGACAAGTTTGGGATACTACATAATTGCATAAAAGAGTATACATTTTTTATATTTTTTAATTAGATTTAAAACTACTTTAGTACAAAAATAAATTTATTACATAATTTATAGTTTATAGTTTTTATTTTATAAAATTATTTAAATTTTATGATACAAAATGGTTTAATTGAGTTTTAAATTTATCGTAAATTTGTATATTTTTAATTAAGTATTATTGATTTTTTAATGAATATCTAAATTTTCTATATTTTTCAATTCAATTTTTTTATTTAATTTGTTTATTAGTTAAATTATCTTGCTATGTCATTTTCTTATTTTCATGTATTCACAAATGTAAAATTTTGTATATGCAATATTGTTTATGTACAAAATAAATAATAATCGTCTCAATTGGAATCGTAATGCGAAGGCGAACCGAAAAACAAAACGAGTTTAAAAAAAGATTTGGGAGTCGCCATCATAGTTATTCTGAAAAACTATAGAAAACCATAAGACAAGTTTGCGAAAAACTAGATTTTGGATCCGGGAGTCGGTTACGCGTAGGGAAGGTGTTAGCACCCTACAGCGCCCGCCCGAAGGCGGTACCTTTAACTAAAAATGCAAAGTTGATGTGATTTTCAAAATATTAATTTTCCCCAAAAATAACAAGACAAAACTGTTAAAAGAAAATTTTTTTTTTTTTAATTTTTGGGACCGACAAGAATTGACCTTGGTCCTACGTATTCTCATTAAAGATGAGAAATCAGGGTTACGTAGTTCTTTAAAAGATATTTGCAAAACAATTGAGAAAAAGATTTGATTTCTTTTAGAGGTGAACCTGACAAGGACTGGCCTTGCTCCTACGTATCTCACAATGGAGAATCAAGGATCATGTAGTTCTAAAAAAAGACTCTTTGTTTGAAATGTTGATGTTTTTCTATTTTGAAAATTTTATATTCTTTGCGTATTTTTGAATTACTTGAAAATATGTGTCACACGACGCGAGCAGGTCAGAGAGACACTAAAAGAGAAAGAAAAATATTTTTTTTGTATTTTTGAAAATCAGTGTCACACTGTGCGGGCGACCGGACAAACACAATAAAGCAAAAAGAACATTTTTCATATTTTTATATATTTTATTTTTTTGTAATTTTTTTTATATTTTAAAAATATTTTTGTTTTATTTTTTTTAGAAAATTATAAAGGTAGAGTTCAATATAAAGAAAAGGATAAAAGTGGAAAAACAAAACGTGAGGGTGCATGGATAATGTGTGAGGTGCATGAAGTAAACATAAAACATAGGCCCAAAACAAGATAAACATAAACAAGGGTGCAAGGTTATCAATTATGGTGGTGCACGAAGTAAAACATGAAACAAGGGTGGCAGGGGTGCGAGGTTAGTAAATATCAAGGGTACTCGCAGATAAAATAAAAACAGGGTGTGAGATAAAGAAAAAAGGGGGTGCGCAGAGTAAAGTATGAAACAAGTGTGGCAGGGGTGCAAGTTTAGTAAATATCAGGGGTACTCGCAGCAAAAATTAAAACATGGGTGCAAGACAAAGGAAAAAAGGGGGTGCACAGAGTAAGACCTGAAACAATACACAAAAAGGTGAGAATATTAAAAATGGTGGTGCATGAAGTTAATGGGAGCAGATTTAAACCTAAACCCAAAAATAACTCTTAAATATAGAAAGCAAAACCCTAAAGAGCATTTCTTCTCCTTCACACCAACCCTCACTCACGCCAAACAACTTCATTCCCTCACAGCACCAACAAAACGACACCTACCTGCGCTGCACCCGTTCCGGCAGGCCAGGGACGCCGGCGACGACGCCGACCACCACTCACCGGCGACACATCTCTTTCTTCCTTTTTCTCCAACGCGCGAGATCCTTTCTCCTTCCTC